>Ga0208648_1000891_pt1 | contig 27301 bp, 19 predicted proteins | sample AntAceMetag02UKL_FD_184772 | JGI IMG/M metagenome (GOLD analysis project Ga0208648, IMG submission 184772) | Saline lake microbial communities from Ace Lake, Antarctica - Antarctic Ace Lake Metagenome 02UKL (SPAdes) (version 2) | ecosystem: Environmental > Aquatic > Non-marine Saline and...
GGTAGTGTATTACAATTGTTGAAATATGAGTTGTTAATTATAGCAAACGATTCATTGATACCGATGAATCCAGCAAAATTTACAATTTCATTTATTGTAAATATCGATGAATCAATAAAAGTATAAGAATTATTATTAATATCAATTGCTCTATCATTATCATTAAATGTTGATTTATTGATTTTTATCTTCGCTCCCGATTCAGCCCCAATGCCACGATATGCTCCATAGATATATGCATTTGAAATCATGGAAGTATCATCAGATTCATAAAAAAATAATCCTCGCCATCCTTCCAAAACATCTCCAGGCAATATCGAAAAAATTACGCTGTCATTTTCTGTTCCCGCCACTATCAATTTGCCGTATATCTGGAATTTCCGTCTTTGATCGACTATTTCTACAGGTTGAAAATAGACTGCGCTGCCACCTTCGATAAGCAGACTGTCTCCTTCGGGTACGATGACGTCATTCGCTACCAGATAGGGACTGTCATCCGCGCTGATAACCCCAGTCATTTCTCCACCGATTACCGTATAAGGCTGCATTAAAACGTGTACATTCTGGCTGTCGATTTGTCCGATGCCGTCCTCGACATACACTGTGAAGTCGAATTCCCAGTTTCTTTCTACCGTATCCGGCGTTTCTGGTTCACCAGTGACCAACAGGCTATCCATCAGCCAGTCAAGCTCGAATTCCTGTACTTCCAAGCCTTCAGGTAATCCTCGAAAGCGAAAGTTGATAGGACCGTTATCGTCAATGGCGACTGCCGAGTAATTCATCACCATTCCGTTCTGTTCAATCAGGTTCGGAGCGGAAATAAATGCAGGCGGGTTGTCGATGGACTGGTCGTAGAAGAAGGCTCCGATGTCAGCCCTGGTCTCGTCAGGATCGTCGGGATTATCCGGGTTTCCGGCATCGATACAGGGAGAGTCAGGACGGAGATGATAATCAAAGGGATCGCCGCCGTTGAAGAGTGGGTTGATGACTATGTTTGTGCTGTCTAACTCGTCACCTTCGCCTCCAAATCCGGTAATTAATTCACTAACGTTATAAATCACATTGTAACGGACGGCATCAACATTGTCTTCATCATGCCATAACCAGAACAGGGGGCAGTCAATACCATCACCTACCAAAATATTATTTTCTATATCGGCGTTGCTACGGCTTAAGTTAAATCCTCTATCGGAAAAGATCAGAGTATTATTATAGAATTCGCAAGTTGATGTGACAGCTCTTGTTATTTCTTCAATAGAAAACATCAAGTTATAAGCAAATGACACGTCGCTGTCAATAATTCTAGCTAAGTAACCAAAATTCCCGCTTGCTGCACCGTCGTAAATAAAAACGTTATCTGAGAATGTAAGATTGCTATTATCAACAATATCAGTATAACCGAAACAGCTATTTGTAATTGTTCCATCACAGCCATCAAAACTTATTCGCGGTGCTTCACAGTCATAAATATTTAGATTGCAGTTGTCAAAACTCGCTCCCGAAATGAGATTATTGTTAAAGTAATCTGTTTGACCACCTGCAAGGCGTGAAGAATAAATATTATTGTGGTGAAAGGAATCAAAGCTTGTTGCAAATGAGGATATAGACACTTTTCCAGTGTTATATTGAAATGATGATTCTTGGCAGAAATTAATATCGATTCTCAATCGAGCAGTATCATGACATACAAATTGACAATGTTCAATAATACTTGATGGATCGCTGTTTCTTATAAAAATTCCTATAGCAGTGTATTTAACCCTCGAGTGGCGCAAAATAAAAGTCTGCCCACCACGATCCCAGGTCAAAGAACCGACTGAATCGAATACACAATATTCCAACCTGATGTTGGCGGTTTCATTCAGATCAGGAACTGAAAAACCGGAAAAAGAAGAGTCTCCTTAGATAAAATATATGGAATCTCCTTCTTCACCTATCGCATTGAAGTTGCCGAGGATGGTAAAATTAAAGTAATTTTCCTCCAGGCTTGGGCAGGTAATGGTTACGCCAGGCTCAATATTCAGTGTGCTATCCTCAGGAACATTTACAGTGTCGGTAAGGATGTACGGACTGCCCTCAACGTCCCATGTGCCGTAAACATCACCCTCGACTTCGGTTTGGGCTATCAGCAGGAAAGGGAATAGCAACAGTAAGGACAATAGGAGTAGATTACCTTGCAGCATGCGCAGGTAATCCCTGCCGGTGGATGAAAGATGATAAAACAATGAATCCCTGTGTGTCAGCATACTCATGTCAAATCTTCCCCAAGATTGGCTTTGAATAGTTTCGGTTCGGCGCAATCCGGTTCGTTTGTCCAGGATTTTGTACGGAGTGTTAATACAATATAATAAATCTTCTCGATAATGCAATAGCTTACGGAAACAAACTTCAAGAAAATATGAAAGTTACGAACTGCCTATCTGTGAAAAAAAGAAAACCGCAAAGATCGCAGAGAAACCACAAAGGACTCAGAGAAATTCTTTGCTAACTTTGTGCCTGCTTTGTGTACTCTGCGGTAAAAACAATATCGCAAACATCTGTACTATTTTCGAGACCGTATATATTCTGAAACAGTTTATTTTTCGCGCAAAGACGCAAAGGCGCAAAGAATGAAGCTTGATAATCCTGTGAATCGTTGTATTTTTTATTTGAGGCTTTTAGCGGGGTGTTTTTTTTATTTTGGTTATTCAGGGACAAGCTGCAAAGCAGCGAAAGCATGTAGCCCCTGGCGTAAGCCAGGGGTTTGGATTGATACACGAAATCCTCAAGCCCCAAAGCGGGCGACAGTTGGAGTTCACTGGTTTTCTTCCGTCCCTGCGGGACTGAAAAGATGTTCATCCGCACTCCCGGGGCTTGCGCCCCGCGCTACATGATTTCGACCCTTCGGGTCTTTTTTGCTAGGGTTGCATGATTGCAACTTTCCGGATCTTCTTATTACGACCTTCCAGTTTCCAGAATGTAATTTGAAAATCAGAAATTGAAAGACTATCCTGAAATACCTGATAATTGTTTTATCGTATAATCGTCTAATTGTTTAGTCTATTCAGAAAGCTGCAAAGCAGCGAAAGCATGTAGCCCTTGGCGTAAGCCAGGGGTTTGGGTTGATACACGAAATCCTCAAGCCCCAAAGCGGGCGACAGTTGGAGTTCACTGGTTTTCTTCCGTCCCTGCGGGACTGAAAAGATGTTCATCCGCACTCCCGGGGCTTACGCCCCGCGCTACATGATTTCGACCCTTCGGGTCTTCTTTTTCAAGACTACATGATTTCGATCCTTCGGGTCTTTTGTCAAAGGCAACATGATTTTGATCTTTCATGTCCGCTTGTACTGTCCTGCAGGATTACATGATTTCAATCCTTTGGGTCTCTTATCAAGGCTTCATGATTTCGATTTTTCGGGTCTTTTTTTGATTTGATTACGGTAATTCGGGGGTATATTTGGTGAATAGTTTTCAATACTTACGAAATGCAGGGAGAAACTAAAAGGTCACTTCAAATCCAACCTTCTCGTTTATAATAATCGTATAATTTATCGCCGACTGCCTGGATATCGTGATGTTTTATTACCCATTCCCGTCCGTATTCGCTTTTTTCCTGTCTTAGTTTCTCATCTTCAATCAGTTCGATCAGTTTGTCTTCGAGGGTATCAGGATTTACAGCGATGAAAGGGTGATCCGGCATGAACTTTTCCATTTCCGGCACCATGCTGGTGCAAACGGGTATTCCGAGGCTGAGATATTCTACGCTGCTCATCCCGTATCCCCATCCACCGGTATCGGTTATCTGGTCGATTGCAATGTCGCATTGTTCTTTCGTTTTCATAGCCTCGTCATGGGACATATTTTCGATCAATACCAATTCGACCGGGTAACGTTTTTCAAGTTTTCGCACGATATCAATAATAAGATCAGTTCCCTTAAAAGAGCGAACCCGGGCTGCATGAACGATTTTCAGTGTTTTATTCTTTTTACGTTTCACCGGGTTGTATTTGGAAGTATCAAAAGGCAGGAACAGGTACTCCAGGCGTTCATCAAGATGCATCAAGTCCACTTCACAGGTAAGCCGGAGGTGTACCAGCTCATCGACATTACGGAAAATCCCCCTGTTCCGCATATCGCTGCCATGATAAAACGCAACCAGTTTTTTGCCTGAATCAAACCAGCGACGCATAACCCTCACATCTCGAAAAAATCCCTGCCCCTGGTCAAGATGAATGATATCGAAGCTATCAAGATCATGGGAACGGATCGCATTTTCTATCCTGCCGGAAACCATGTGGTCACGATAGGAGAAAAAGAGTTTTTCGATCAAGCTGTATGGAGGTCTGAAAGGCGGACGTTCCTCAATGGGTGTGTCATCACCTAAAGCGCCGTGACGCAAACGGTTATGCAGCCGTCGCGCCGACAAAATCCACTTGCTGTCGGGATGAAGGGGGAGAGAGAGGTTGATATCTTCCTCGAAGCCAAAGCCACTCGGAAACAGGGTGACATATCTGCATTCGTTACCTCTTCTCCGGTGTTCAAGCTGCCAGAGGTTAAGTGTTCCTGAAACATGTTGTGGTGAGATATATAGAATCTTCATTGGAGCATTAGATTAGTCCGGATGGGATATCGGGCAGTTTATTCATAAACATCTTTATATCATCGGTTTTCATCACACCGGTTTCTGTTCTTATAAGCGAGACATGTTTCATATTCCCGAATCCGAATAAAGGCTGTTCCACCTGACCGTCAAAACCCGGGTACTCGACATTACCTTGTTGCGAAAAATCCAAATGTCCCAGAACATTTGATGGTAAGATTTTATGTGTAGTTGCCCATAACTCGACCGGGATTTGTTGCGAACTGGCGAGGGAAGCGATTGCTCCTGATCCGGACTTGTTAACAAACATCTTATCATCAAAAGCATCACAGCCAAGAATTACAACTTCGATATCGTTGTTCAGTATCTTATCGAAAACAACACTATCCGGCATCAGTACGGTTTCCCATCCGATTTCGGAAAGCAACGCGGCGGTATTAACGCCCTCGCTTCCGGGGCTGGATTCAGAGACATAAGCATCGCCAATTATACTTCTCTCTGCAGCCAGCGCTTTAATGCCTTCACTCACAGTAGAACTGCTCGAGTGAAATACCCACGGCTTATAAACCGATAACTCAAAACTTTTAATCAGTTCAACTTCGAAACGATGTAAAGAATCGGACAGCTTCTCAAGCCACTCTATCGCAACCTTGGTTACAAGCTTCAAGCTACCGGTGTCGATTGCATTCTTAATTTCTGCCGATAACCTTAATACCGGTGCCATCGCAGACTGCCGGGTTACAAAATTGGTGACAGCGTTTAATATTTCTCCAGGTTCGGCATTCTGAGATTCAGCTAACGCGAATGCTTCTGCGGCATCTCGAGCGATCTCGATGGCGCCTTTTATCCTATCTTCTGCAGCTAATCTTACAAGTTCTTTCCAATTCTGGCGATTGTGCTGCCTCACCCGAATATCTTCTGCATGTTGAACTCATGATAATCCGGCATACAGAATTCACAACCGTTGTAACCTTTTAGGGAGTTGTTATCAAGAAAACGTTTTATGCCATCATCTGTAAAGATTTTTTTCCTTCGTTTTTTGTCGATTTTGTTGATATGGCATTCGTATTGAGGTCTTGATAAATTATGCGCGATTTTCTTGTCAAGGTCAATAATATACATAATACTCCTCCTGTTTTTCGATTATGGAAGTTATTACAATGTTGACAATGGTTGCAAGAGAAATCAGGCGTGTTTTACTGCATTATGTTTTCCAATTATTGAATATTAAAAATAGTGTCTGATTTCATCAAGTTATATTTTGCAGACCAATTCTTTTATGTTATCTTGAGTCCATGCCATCTATCGAAATATGGACAGGTCTTCCCGGATCAGGAAGAACGGATGCAGCTATCAGGAGAGTTGATGAGATTGTGTCACAACACGGCTCAGCCTGGTGGATTGTTGACAATCTGCGTCGAGTGGATCTTGTAGAGCAATCGTTACTGGATGATTGTGATTCAGCGGTCTGTGGAGTGGAGGTATTTACTGCCGGAAATCTTGCTAAAAAAATGCTGACTAATTCAGGGCGGCAACTTGATATTCTTGACAGGCAGACAAATGAGATATTGCTCAAAGAAATCATAAGGCAAAATGTTAAAAAAGGTTTTGACGATACGGTAGAAAGTGATGGTTGGATATCATACCTGGTTGATATTCAAAGAAGGATCAGAACCGGTGAACTATCATGGAGTTCAATTCCTGATAATCTGAAATGGATAAGATCAGTACTAAGGAAATGTGATACCATTATCAACCATGCAGGGAAAATCACTGAATTTGAACTTCCCATTATAGCGAAAGACATATTAATCAACAAAGATTTCATCTTCCCGGAACTTGCAGTAATTGAAAGACTTGGTCCTCAATCACCCCCCCTGACAAGACTAATACATGAATTTGCCAATGCTATTCCATCGACAATAGTGATTGTAGATTATGTGCAAGACGCGGGTCATGGATTGGATTTGGATTATCAATCCTATAAAAAATGGCAAACGCACAAAAGAACTAAAAAGCAAGTTTTCCAAACAATTCCTGATAAAACAAGCCTGGCACAAAGATTATTTTCCAGAAAAATAAATGAAAAGGAAGATGTACACAGCTATCAAGTGATATTATCTGAACACCCTGACGTTACCACCGAAGTTCGTGATGTTGCAAAAGAAATTGCCGGTTTTGTCCGAAATGAATATCTTGACCCAGACAAAATAACCGTCGTAGCAGCCGATCTTAAGTCTTACTCAAACCTGATAAAAGAGATATTTCCAAGTTATGGTTTATTGCCCGATTTACGCATTGGCGCTCCCCTGACAACCTCTCCATTGGCGCAATTAGTTCTATTGCTACTGAATGTTCGATCAAATTCTTTCAGACGTGAAGATGTCGTTGAGCTTCTCCTCAATCCCTATGTGAAATGGGGGTGTAATTTATCCAGCGAAGAAAGCATTTTGAGATTTGACAGCGCAGCAATAAGGTGTGGAATAACCGGCGGTCAAAAAGATACAGATAAATCCTGGAATGCTCCACTGGGGAAAGAGATCGAACTTCTGAGAAAACGTGCCGGGAACCTGAACAAGAGGACTGACAGGACAGAAGAGGAAAATGTACAATACAAGGAAAAACTCCTTAATGAAGCCTCATGGATAGAAGAAATAAGAGGCGAATTTAAGGATTTGGTATCATTGATTTTGCATTTGGGCGATCGATGTACTCTCGATGAGTTATCAGGATGGTTGGACACTCTTCTCGAACAACTTGGCTCTAAAGAGAAAATCAAAAAAAATGTCAGTGAAGATCCATTTGAAAGTAACAGGGATTCCGAAGTCCTTGATAAGCTGAATAATATTTTTGACAGTATTAAAAGTGCTTTTGACCTTGCCGGCACTGAAAAATATCCTGTTTCTCGTATTTCAGAACTTGTACAATCTGCCGTTCTTCAATCAAGCCTGAAACCTGTCAAAGGTATGCATGGAGGTATCCATGTCACAGGACCGCGTGAAATACGAGGATTAACAACAGACCACTTGTTCTTTCTCGGATTTTCAGCTAATAACTGGCCTCCCAAACCTGTAAGAGACATAATCTCACCATTTTCGGTAAAATGGTTAAATGGAATTGATCGTGTTTCAGAGGCAAAATCCCTGATGTTGGAAGCGTTACTCTCATCCCGACTAATGCATATTTCGCTTCCTGTTCCGGTTTCAGGTGAAGGACGAAATGCTCCCAGCCCGATTTTGAGCGATCTCGTTGATGGAGGAGTTCGTTTTTACAGCGTATTCCCCAGGAATAAAAACTTCTATTCTGCACTGGACCTGATGCCGCAAGCAGGGAAAGACATTGTAAATCCAGAATTTCACCAGAGGGGATTACGTCAACTCATAAGCGCATCCGGTAATAATGGAGAAACCTTCATTCATTCAAAATGGCTTAGAGCTGCCCAGGCAGTCCAAGTTGAATGGATCAGAAATAATCCTGAAACATTAAGCAGGTACGAAGGCTGGCTGACAGAAGAGGAGATAAACAACACGCTTCAGGCGCGTGTGACTGCAAATCCGCTTTCAGTAACAGGGCTTGAGCAGTATGCACAGTGTCCGATGAAATATTTCTTCAATCGAGTATTGCAGCTTGAGGAACTCCGGGATGTTGAAGAGGAAGCAGATTCTGCTGAGATAGGGATGTTGGTACACGACATTCTTGCTGCTGCTGCGGTTCGTTTGCGTCAACCCAATAGATTAAGCCTGTCATTTTCTGATGAAGCTGCTGAAATCGCAAAAGTATTTGAGGAAATCACCGAAGAAAAGATAGCGGAATACCCTTATGATAATTTATTCTGGGATCGAAACATTCGTGAACTGACATTTGGTCTCCGTAATCCCGAAGAGGGCAGTGGTATTTTACGGCTTATCATAGATTTTGAAAAAAGCAAATCAATGACCGGTGAGCAGATTGTTTTTGCTGAAGTATCTTTTGGCAGCAAAATCAAATCTGACTGGGATGTATTGTTCAGGGAAGTATTGGAACTTGAAGGGATATCAACCAGAGTATCCTTGCACGGACGTATCGATCGTATCTCGCTGCATCCGGAAAAAGGCTGGAGGATTTGGGATTATAAAGTAAGTAGAGCACAAAAGCCGGGAGCATCGAAGATAAAAAACGGCTTATACTTTCAGTTACCGGTTTATACCCTTGCCCTGGAAAAATACTTTGATCTTAAAGGCACGGATAAAGAAAACATTGATTTCGCTTCATTTTACCAGGTTAAACAGGGTGAAAGAGTGAGCCAAACAGGCAAATGGAAACAAAAAGATCATGAAGCGGAGAAAGATAACCTCAAAGCAAGAATAATCCGGATTTATGAGGCTATTCGTGCAGGACGATTCCATCATCCTTTATGCCAGAATAATGAACTATGTAACGAAGATCTTCAGCGAAACTATTGTCCCTACATTTTCATCTGCAGACGAGATCCGGTTATGTTCGCAAGCCGAGAGTCCAATCTTCAGGAACGGTATCTTAACGATTTGTATAAATTAGGATTCCAGCATTTTAAATATTTGAATAAAACGGAAGAGGCTGGATAAGAAACTAATGCAATATACTGTTTCACAACAAAAAGCGTTGGATTTGTCGAACGGGAAAGTCGTGCTTGCAGGCGCCGGTTCGGGCAAGACGACAGTGCTTACGGCTCGATACTTCAAACTACTGGAGATGAAACTTGCGAGACCACGTGAAATAGCAGTTGTTACATTTACCCGGAAGGCTGCTGCTCAACTTTTTTCAAGAATTGACCGGGAATTGATTAATCGCTCGAAGACGTCAACAGAAGATGTAGAATTTTGGCTGAAATGCCGTGAAGAAATGATCAATGCGAGAATTGGTACGATTCATGGTTTCTGCACTTCTTTGCTGAGGGCTTTTCCGTTTGAATCGATGGTTGATCCCGAGTTTACCATTGACAATGCAATTGATCCAATCCTGAAAGAACTTATCCATAGACATATTGGTGCACTGGCTTTCAAGCGAGACAGGGATCTTGACCTGCTTCTCGATTCGGTTGGCGGACGAAATAAAGTCGAGTGGTTCATCCATGAGATTCTTTCGGATAACGCACTCAAGAATGCTCTGCAATCTGCAATAGAAAAACCTGTTGAAGCGATCCGTTATCTTAATGAAACAGCCTCAGCCCTGATAGCTCAGACAAGTGGCAACGATAACATTAAAGCAGGGAACCATGCCGGATATGTAGCGCGATTAAATGCTTTAACAAGGATAGCGCTTCCCCTGATCGATAAAATGCCTGAACACTCACAACGACTTTCGTATGATGATCTTGAACAATACACCTTAAAATTATTGAAAAATCATCCAGGTGTTGCAAAACAGGTCAGGAAATCGCTGAAGTTTATTCTCGTCGATGAATTCCAGGATAATTCTGAATTACAATGGGAAATAATCCGGCAGCTTGCATTAGATGATTCGGACAGACTGGAACAGGATAAACTCTTCCTGGTCGGGGACGAAAAACAATCTATATATGGGTTTCGTGGTGCAAATGTGACAGTAGTCTGGAAAGCGTTATCGGAAATGACTGGCGGAAAAAGTCATATCCAGGCAAAAGAAACCAATATGTTCGTTAACCTGAATGACAATTTTAGAACGCTTTCTGATCTGATAAATCCATTGAATGATACCTTTGAAAAACTGTTTTCCGCACAATCTGGCAAACGCTATCAATTTGAAGCTGAGCCTCAACAACTTATTCCGAAAAGATATAACACAGAAAAAGTGCTTTCAAGTTGTGAGGTGGCGTTGGGTATAGGTCAATCGCATGAGAACATGGCAAACTTCCTGGCAAAAAGAATTCGAGATGAGCTTGGAACACCGATTTCTGATCCGGACGGTCATGTTAGAGCTCTTGTTGAGAGCGATATAGCGATACTTCTGCGTTCGAGGACTCGCTTACGAATAATTGAAAAAGCATTGAGCGAAGCAGGGATTCCTTATCAGAGTATAAAAAACAGCGGCTATTTTGACAACCAGGAAGTGCGTGATTTGATTCATCTCTTTACGGCGCTTGCTGACCCAAGAGATTCCATAGCCAAAGCCGGAGTACTGAGAAGCCCAATTTTCAACATCTCTGATGCAGCAATAACTTTGCTGGTTCTTGAGGGTAAACAACCATTCGACAGATGGGAAGAACTTGCTGCGGGAAATATCTCCAGGGAATGGAACAAAAGCTCTCTTACAGATGAAGATATAACTGCTCTTGATTTCGGATTTCGATTGTGGAAAAAGTTGGAGATGCTGGCTCGCAAAAAGACGCCTGCTGAATTGTTGTTATACGCACTCGAGGAGAGTGGAGGGCTGTCAGCCTATTCAATTGGACTCGAAGGCGATAGACGGCTGGCAAATATCTACCATTTCATTGAACTTGTACGCGAGATTGACCAAAACAGACAATATTCGTTAAAGAAACTCGTTGCTCGATTGAAAGAAATGACGGAAAGTGAAGAACCGGATATAGAACCCGATACTGATATCGCTATGGGTAAAGGAGTCAGGATATTAACGATTCATGCTGCGAAAGGACTTGAATTTCCTTTTGTCATACTTGCTGACCTCTCTACTAAACCATCATACAGGGATAATAAAGGGCGTGGAAACCTTCTAACCCCGGCTGGAATCTATAAACCCCTTACTTCACCGGCGTTGCATTCATTGGGAATTGGTAATGAAGATGATGAAGGATTGCTTCTACATGAGATAATGGAGCAACTAACAGCTAAAGCAGAGAATGTGGCTGAGTCAAAAAGACTGATGTACGTCGCGGCTACCAGGGCGCGTGACCGCTTGTTGCTGATCAGCCGGGTTGCTTTGAAGAAAAATAAATCCAAGAGTGAAATGCCGAATATTCCAGCCGGAAGTCAGCTTGAATACTGGTTTGAGGCATTAGGTATCGATATCGATGAAGATGGTTCGATCAAAGAACCTGCTGTTAATGGTGTAAATCTGACTTTTGTAACGGACGAGATGTGTCAACTACCTTTATCAGCCGGCAAAAAAGAGATTTTGGATCTTGACATAAATGCTGAATTACCAAAAATCCCATCGACAGCAATCGATCCGGGAATTAGAATTTCCAAGCCTTCCAAACCAGAACGGCTGGTGTTGCCGATGACCGCATTTGCTTCCTATTTAGCTCATCCGGACGAGGATTCTCTTAATGAATTGGCATATCGCACAGGAAGCAACGATAATGAAAAATGGCTGCCCTTAACATCACAAGAGAACATTGAGAGTAAGACAGTATTGTTTCAGCAGGATCAAGTAGATAAAGCTAAGATAGGATCGTTAGTTCACAATCTATATCACATATATGGACCTGGATGTAAATGGAGTGACGTTGAAAAAACAGTTATGGAAGGGATAAAAAGAGACTTTCAATCCACGGAAGAAATAGAAACAATCACAAATCGCATAAAGATAATATTACTTTCCGGCGAAAAGATGGGACTTTCCAGGTTAAAATCAAACTCCAAACGAGAAGTGCCGCTCCTACTCCAATTCAGTAATGTGCTTCTACGAGGCAGGGCTGATTTGATAACCAGGGATAATGATTCATATGCAATTATTGACTATAAAACCAACGATATTCCAAAAGATCAAATCAAAGAAGAAGTAATTCGTAATGGATATGATCATCAGGCAAGAATTTATTCATTGGCACTAATGAAGGCGAGAAAAATAAAAGAAGTGAGATTCCGCTTTGCTTTTCTTATACCAGCTGTGTTTCACGAAATTACTCTTGGAATTGACGATAAGACTTTTTATAAAATAGAAATTGAAAGTGTAAGACAAAGGTTGTTATCACTAATCGAGGTATAGCTAGATATCAAGGATTTACTGCCGAACGGAACATGTAAGGTATTAAAGCATTTTTTGAGTTTATTTATGCAGTATTGTACAGTATTTGTCTAGCTTTTTTCAAAAGCCCAGTGCTAAAAAGATCAGGTCGAAAAAGACCCAAAGGGTCGATAGAATGTAGCCCAGGGCGTAAGCCCGGGGAGCGAGGACGAGTCCAAATCAAGTCCCGCAGGGACGAAAGAAAACCGGAATTCAATGTTCCATTTACATCGAAGACTTATCCGAAATTAATCAATTAGGACATCATTGTCCTATTAAGCAGATAAGTGAAAGAACAGATTATGATAGCGATCATCGGTGGTACTTCATTTGTTGGATCAGATTTGCTTGATACCTGGAATTCTAAAAGAGTGGTCACTCCCTATGGAAGCTGCGAATTGTTTATGAGTGAGAAAGCTGTTTTTATTGCGAGACAAGGTTTGAAGGGTGAATTACCACCGCATAGAATTAATCATCACGCCCATATTACTGCACTTCAGCAATTAGGTGCGGGAAAAATAATTTCCTTTGGTTCAGTTGGAGGTCTTGACGAGGAATATTCTCCGGGGAAATTAGTAGTTCCGCATGATATCTTCGCTCCATTCAAAATCCAGACTTTTCACCACACAAAACTTCATTTCACAGTACCCGGCTTGGACGAAAAATTACGAAAACAAGTTTTAAGCGCTTTATATAATAATGAATTATATCCCATTGATAATGGTACTTATATAGAAGCTTCAGGACCGCGGTTTGAAACTCCTGCGGAGATAAAATGGATGGCAGAGGTCGCTGATATAGTCGGGATGACCTGTGCTTCAGAAGCGATACTTGCAAAAGAATTAAATATCCCGCACTGTATAGTTGCTATGGTGGATAACTTTGCCAATGGAATTGGAGAGGTACCTTTGACTGGAAATAAATTTAAAAAGCAGGTAGTAAAGAATCGGGAGACAGTGATGAAAGCCCTGGGGAGAATTCTCAAGGACATCAGGTAAGGCAAATTCTTTATCTGTTCGTCGCTTTGGCATTTGATGCAAGGGCAACCACATTACAGTCAAAATTCTTTTTTACTTCAAAGCATTCTTCATCGCTCATTACGAAAACAATCATTTGGGCATTGTCTTCAAAATCGAAAGAATAATCTCCCACTAGTCTCCATTCTTTTTCCTCAGACCAACTATTTCCCTTATCACTTGTTGCCTGATAGAATAATCTTTCCCTGGAATTAAGAGTTTTGAGGTTTTCCGGAGAATCGTATTTGATCGGTTTTGCACCTGATTTAAGCAACGAGTTACGCTCAAATGCAATTCCGTACGGTTCAAAAGACGGCCTGACATAACGTTTTCGCCACTTCATAATGGGTACAAATGAAGAAGGATGTGCAGCTGTAAACGATACCATAGGAGTTGAAGAGGGCATACGCCATGAGGTTGCTCTTATACGCCGCTCCTTCAAGATATTCATCAATGTTCGGAAGGCTGACCGGGCGTATTTTGAATCGCTGGAAACAATATCAGAATAAAATTGTGATTTTGTTTCACCCTGCCAGGGTTCATAGGTGCTTCTTGTCCAATGTACTGCATGATGCCAGTCGAATTTTGATATTATTTGATCGATTATTTCAGTATCCGGCGGTTTTGGGAAAACCATTTTCCCGGGGTTGTAATCAACTCGGTAAGCATCATTACACTTTTTCTTTATATTATCCTCTCCAATTGTTTTATGCATGAATCCTCCCTCCCTGATCGAAACAGGATACAGAATGTCCGAGTTGTCAATTATCCACCTGTCCCGCGCAAGCCACTGTGTTTTTCCTTTCCCCCTCTTTTCTGTTTCCAGGTATGGGATAATCAACGTATCCTGGTTTAACAATTTGAAATTATCAAGAATGGATTGCTGCTTTGTTCTAACTGCTGCCCTGTTTTCATTTTTATTTATTCCAGTGAGGATAACAACAGAACCAAGCGCCTCGGCGGATGCCCATAGTGACAATTCCCAGGTTTTCAAGCCATCAGAGGTCATTAGGGCTAAATCATTACGTGAACACTGGTTAACTGCACGTACAGTATTGATGATCCAGGGCTCACTGCCTAATGGATACTTGGACTGTCTAGAATTTAAGATGGCACAAGTTCGTTTTGAGAGAAGTTGAGGATTGCCCAGCCAATAATCTTCGGGAGATAATATGAGATTTGATATTTTAGAATCCATTCTTCAAGCTACGGAGGTCTCGCATGATATACAAATGTAGTACCTTCAATATTTCCCATACTTATGTTTAAAATGCATCCAGCGCCAAATCAGTTTTTCTCGAAAAGGCATCTTGTCCATCAGGTCTAACATCAGTCCTTTTGGAAAGAACCGGCTTACACCGATTTTTTGTTGAATTTCTTTTTCGGTCAATCTTTGCGGTAAAGGCAGAGGTTTCGATCCCGGATAATACGCTCCCCATAATGTGTATGGTGGTATTTCACCGCCTTGCTTGAGTGAATCCTCCCATTCAATCATTTCCTGTAGCCATTTGTTTAAATCGGGGTTGTCCCAATCAGACATATTAGCGCCATAATGGAGAATAATATGTAGAAGTCTGTCGGTGAGTACCTCAAGCCTGGGCTCAAATCCATGGTTGATCAACTCGAGTAGTTCTCCTGACCTGACAGCTTCGAAGGGACTGAGTGCTTTTACTTGTTTGTGATCCGGTATCTTGGTAAGATTGATTCCAAGATTTGGAAACCTGCCTCTCGAAAGTTCAAGTGCGCGGTTTACTTCCTCCAGGGTTTCGTAAGACCATTGCCATCCACTTGGTCCGATAAAATCATAAACCAGGAAAAGACCACCCGGAACAAGTGCTCTACGCACTTCTTCCAGCAGATGTTCCAAATTTATAATATGATGAAGGCTTGTATGAGCTAAAATGAAATCGTAACTTTTTCGAGGGAGTTCAATAAAATTCAAATCTGCAATTCTTGATGAAACGGCGGTCCCTATTCCTGAATCACTTAAACGATGTTGAAACTCTTCTACTGCTGACCCGCTAATATCTACTACTTCAAGTCTTTTAAAAAGCCCCGAACGTAACATCTTTTCTTCGACTCTCCCTGTTCCGGAACCAAGACTGAGAGCTGAATTGAAAGGACCTACCTGCTCCATGAACCATGTCACCCAATCATTATCATTTGCTTTATCGGTGATTAATCCAGACAAGTATTTCTTGACAAGAGGATGGTCTCTTGGACGTTTCGAACGTGTTACCTGTGCTGAAGCACGTCCCCATGTTTTGGCTTCACGTTTTGCGGCGCGAATATAGAGAGGATGATCAGGCTGTATAATGAATCTTGAACTCATTGATCCCGTCTTATCTAATTTTTATCAAGGCTGAAAGATACTAATACATAATAGGGGTATTCAATGGAATACGGTACAGAGCAAAATATATTTCAATCATGGGGGACTTGACTCAATTATATGCATTTCTACTGCGTGAGAATATAATAGGACACTTGCATCCGAATAAAACTGACCAAACCCACTGTCTTCTGTTATTACTAAAACATCAACCTTTTATAACAATTAATGGTTTCAGTTTAGCGACTTTTTTAACGATTCCAGCTCCATGAGCGCTATCGACAACGTCTTTCACTTCCTTATACGCCTCCGGCGCTTCCTCTGACAGGGTACGTTTACCGCGAGACCTGACAATTATCCCTTTTGATTCAAGTTCACTCCTGAGATTTCTTCCCCTGGTTGATTTCATTGCAGCTTTACGGGACAAAAGCCTGCCTGCTCCATGACAGGCAGAGCCGAATGTTTCGGATCTCGCTTCCGATGTGCCAACAAGAACATAACTCGCTGTTCCCATGTCGCCTGGAATCAGGACAGGCTGTCCTATGGATTTATATGGTTGTGGTGTTAGTTCATCTCCCGGTCCGAAAGAACGTGTAGCGCCTTTCCTGTGAACACAGAGCTGTTTCATTTTTCCCTTGATTTCGTGGCGTTCAAATCGGGCAATATTATGGGAAATATCGAATACGAGACTCATTCCGAGCGATACCTGACTCTGGCCAAAAAATTGTTCAAAAACTCTATTCAAAAGATGTATCAGTATTAATCGGTTAACCCATGCAAAATTAGCCGCTGCCGCCATAGCTCCAGCATATTGTTTTCCCTCGGGAGAATTAATAGGTGCGCAAGCTAACTGACGATCAACCAGGTTTATGCCGTATTTAGCTGAAACCTGTCCCATCTTTCTTAATTGCTCATCACAAACCTGGTACCCGAATCCCCTGCTTCCGGAATGAATCATAACTGTGATCAGTCCTTTTTCAAGACCTAATACTTGAGCAGCGTGGGCATCGAATATTTCATCGACAACCTGAACCTCGAGGAAATGGTTTCCACTGCCGAGGGTGCCGATCTGGTTACGACCGCGTTCACATGCTTTTTCTGATGGAAATGAAGGATCGACTATATCCAGTACTCCCTTATCTTCTATTTTTTCAAGATCGTTCTTAGAGGCATATCCGCGTTTCACTGCCCATGCGGCGCCCGTTGAAATAAGTTTTCTAACTTCCTTATGGGACAACCTGATATCGCCTCCAACACCCAGACCGCAGGGAATATTGGAAAATAATATGTCCGCCAGGGATGGAAGAACTTTTTGAATATCTTTCTTATTAATTTTCGTTCGAGTCAAATTGACGCCGCAGTTGATATCATAACCAACACCTCCAGGACTTATAATTCCGTGATCCATATCGAAAGCAGCTACGCCACCTATTGGGAAACCGTAACCCCAATGGATATCAGGCATGGCAAGAGAATTGCCGACTATTCCCGGAAGAGTCGCCACGTTCGCAACCTGATTTAGGGATGCATCATTTTCTACGGCGCTTATTAGTTTTGAGGAAGAATAAACAATTCCATCAACACGCATGTCCCCGTAAGAATCTTTTGGGATACGCCATTTGAATTTGTCGATTCTCTGAAGTTCAGGTATTTGTTTATTTGACATTAATAACTCTTACAAATCCACAATCCAGGTTGTTCTCCAGAAATTATTTTCTTTGTCCGGTGGTAAGATTTCTGCATTATGATAGGTAACAGCTTTAACTTCGGTTGTTGTAGTATTACTGTTTTCAATCGTTATTCCTCTACATTCCAGAATTAACAGATTATCCGTCCAATTTACTATATAATCCAAAGAAATATAGTTTTTCACTTGAACGAGATATAGCCAGTCATTGAGAGCAGCAATCAGTGTTTCAATATCGGATGCTTCATTTGATTTTATTATTTCTGACACAGTTTCCAGTTTATTGTTTAGTAAATTCTCCCTGGTTATTCCTATAAGGTCACTGAGGGCGCGGAGGCTTCCTGTAACCAGTTCTTCTCGTGAATCGGCTTCAATTCTATAACCTGCATCAGCGGTATGGTCAAGCGAAATAATGCGATACAATGTTTCCTCGGAATCAGTTTTACAAGCCTGGCGCATGGCTTCATGCATCCAAAAAGACCTATAAGCATACATTTAACATAAGACTATTAATAGGTTTGTGCTACACATATGGATACATTATCTTATAAATCTGATAACATAAATCGAGAGTCTGATGAAAGTCGCAAACCGATTAAACATGTTGCCGCCTTATTTATTCTCAGAGCTTGAGGCTAAAGCAGCCGGGATCAGGGCGCAGGGGATTGACCTGATAGACCTCGGAATAGCTGATCCCGACCTCAAACCACCCCAATTTCTCCTTGATGCGGTAATTTCGCATCTTGATGATCCTGATGCTCATCAATATCCGACAAGCAGGGGTGATCCCGGAGTTCGCAGAGCAATAGCAAGGTGGTTCAATAGCAGATTTGGTGTATCGCTTGACCCTGAACGGGAAATAGTGGTTGTTTTGGGAGGGAAAGGCGGGTTGTCGAATCTTGCCCGCGCATTTGTTGATCCCGGAGATGAGGTAGGAGTTCCCGAGCCGGGTTACCCGGTTTATGGAGGCGCCGGGGCTGCTTTGAATGAAGCCTATTTAAGACCATTGATACTTGATTCAAATAGCGGTTTTCTGCCGAACCTGAAAGATGCCATTGGAACGAAAATCCTTTTCCTTAATTATCCAAATAATCCTACTGGAGCGATAGCGCCTGAATCCTTCTATGAAGAAACAGCCTATTTCGCAGAAAGTCATCCTGAAACCCTTGTTGCCTGGGATGCAGCGTACTCTGAGTTGACATTCGACGGGATCAAAACTCCTTCTATCCTCCAGTTTACTCAAAAAGCAGTGGAGATTCACAGCCTATCCAAGATGATGAATTGCACAGGATTTCGTATCGGTTTTGCTGCGGGAAATGCGGCGGCGCTCGATGCATTGGTCAGGGTAAAGACCCAGGTAGATAGCGGCGCACCGGTTTTTATCCAGCGCGCGATGGCGAATGCACTGGGACACTATGAAGGTAAAATTCCACCTCCTGAATGCAGGATATCTCATTCTGAATACGGGAAACGAAAAGATTTACTTGAGAAAGGATTACAGCAAGTAAAAGGTATAGAAAGGGTTTATTCCTCACCTGCGACATTTTTTGTTTGGGCAGCGGTTGAGGACGACCTCGCTTTTGTGGAAAAAGCAATGAACAAAGGAGTGATTTTTACTCCCGGTCGTGGATTCGGTTTGCCTGGTATGGGTTTCATTCGCGCTTCTGTTACCACGCCTATGGACAAAATAGAAGAAGCAATAAGCAGGATTTCTGATTAATGACAGGTTTTAATAGTTTCCTCCTTTGCAGAGTAGCTCACTTTCGCCGAAAGTGAGTCGTTTGCACGGAAATCGTTGATACAGTTGGACTCACTTTCGGTGAAAGTGAGCTACTTTTACCACTCGATTCAAGAGCAACGCTCCAATAGTCTTTAATCAATAATACAATTCAGTTATTTTTTCTCATGTTCGATCTTGATACATCTATTCATTACTACTCCCAGCCCAGCTTTTTGTGCCGTAACGGCTGCGGTCTTATTAACGACACCAAGCTGTAACCATACATATTTTGCACCCTTTTCGACAGCTTGATCCACTATAGGCGGAACATCATCAGGACGTCGGAAAATGTCAATAACGTCAACCTCACCTTCGATCTCCGCTACGGACTTATAACTTTTCTTTCCAAGAATTTCATCTGCCATTGGATTGACAGGGACTATATCGAATCCGTGATTGAGGAGGTACTTAGCAACTTTGTTACTGTCTCGTTCTGCTTTTGGCGACAGTCCCACAATGGCTATCCTGCCACCGGTATCGAGTACTTCCTTAATCACTTCAGGATTATTCACTGATCTGGATTGCATCTGTTTTTTCTCCATATTGACTGTTTTGATTCTTACATGAATAATTGAAATGCCGGGTTCAACAGGCTTATTAACGCTACTAAAGATACTGCGACAATAAGCATACTGAAAGTTATCTTGATCAGTGTAACAGGGTTTCGAAAAAGCTGATCAAGATCAATTTTCAACTTATTTATCTCTTCGCGTTTGTCTGATATCTTAGCCGGTTCTTCGGGGGGAGTATCATCAGCTATCTCTTCTCTTTCAGCTTCGGCAATCAACCATCTAAGGCGGCGTTTCATACGGTTTGGTTTGAATTTTACTATTTCCAGGACCGCATAGATACCGATGCTAAACGTCAAGCCATTTACAGCAGCAAGGATTAAACGGAATATTTGAATTCCTTCGGTTTTCATGTTAATTGTCTGCTTTCGAAATTTTCAATAACTTTAGTCTCTTATTAAGTCACTTTCCCCGATGGCAATAAATACTCTATCTTTATACCAGTTTAATAACAAAAATTTTCAAGAGTCAAATCAAATGGAAGACTCTTGAATTTTTTCAGGATGCCAAGAATTTATGGATCATTATAATTAACATGACCTGGACGAAACAAAAGCAAAAAGATTACAGGATACATAGTAAAGCAATTAAGAATTAAGAATGATGAATTAGAAATGATTTTTTTAAGAGCTTGTGTGATATAATATTATCGCTTTGCGCCTTTGCGTGAAAATAATGGTAAGAAAATTAAAATTCGCTGCCTGAAAATGCAAGAAATTGAGAACTTACATACTGGGCTAAACAGTTACAAAATTTTTTACATCACCAAAAAATATGAACAGTTATACAGAACACTCATTAAAAACCCTCGACTTCCATAAAGTGCTGTCGGTGGTCGCCGAAAAAGCATCTACCTATTATGGGGACAGGCATGTCCTGACTCTTTGTCCCGGTATTTTTACGGATTCACTGGAAGAAGAGTTCGACAGGATTGATACTATTGTTGCATCTTTGCAGCGTGGCGAAGAGCTGGAATTTTACGGGATTCGCAACATTGATGAATCCCTGCTTCGTTCCAAAACTCCCGGGACATTTCTTGAACCTGCAGCATTGATCGACATAGCAAACCTGTCTGCTTCAGCCAATCGTTTAAAAAAGTATTTGGAAAGCCACGAAGAGTATTTCTCATCATTAGAATCCATTGTAATCCAGCTTCGTCCAGCATCAAATCTTGAAAAAGAGATTTTTAAAACAATTGAATCCAACTCATTCGAAGTAAAAGACAATGCATCATCAGCCCTGAATAAAATCAGGAAAGAGATAACATCTACCAGTTCTAAGATCAGGTCAAAGCTCAATAGCCTGGTAAATCAATATAAAACCAAGGGCTGGCTGCTGGATTCAGAATATTCGATACATGATGACCGGTATGTATTAGCGGTGCAATCTCAGCATCGTGGTAAGCTTCAGGGCATAGTACATGGGTATTCCTCAAGCGGTGGGACGGTATATATCGAACCTGTTGAACTGGTGGAATTGAGCAACGAGGTGCGACATCTTCAGGAGCGGGAAAACGAAGAAATAAGACGAATTTTGATCGAGCTGACAGACAGGGTGCGAGAAGATACCCCGGATTTACTAAGTACAGTTTATGCCGTCAGTCAGCTTGACAGCCTCCAGGCGAGAGCCAGGTATGCCGTGACACATAAAGCTTTCCGCCCGAATGTAAATTCCGATGATCTGGTTCTGTCTGAAGCGCACCATCCTTTGCTTCTTCTAATCAAGGGCGCTGAAGATTCAGTTCCATTAACTCTCAAACTCGATCCGAAGTCAAGGGTTCTTGTTATCACCGGACCAAATGCCGGCGGAAAAACAGTAGCTTTGAAAACAGCCGGATTGATCACAACAATGGTTCACTCCGGGATCATACCGCCAATTGGAGAGGATTCTAGCATTCCTCCAATTGATTCATGGCATGTAATTATCGGTGATGACCAATCTATCGAGAGCGACTTGTCATCTTTTTCGGGTCATTTGACACGGCTAAAAGAAATCGAGGAAGATCCTTCATCAAACAAGTTGATATTAATCGATGAAATAGCGTCGGGTACTGATCCCGAGGAGGGAGCCGCGTTGTCAATGGCGTTGCTTGAGCAGGCGGCACAGCACAGTTGGTGGACTATTGTAACGACGCATATTGGTTCTTTGAAAGCATTCGCACATCGTACGGACGGGGTGAGAAATGGGTCGATGCAATTCAATCGCGAAACCCTGAGTCCATCTTATCGTTTCATGCCAGATCTGCCGGGGTCAAGTTATGCGTTAGAGATCGCTGAAAGAGTGGGACTTTCAAGAGAAACAATAGAAAGGGCTACGGAACTGATCGGTGATGAACGTCAACGTCTTGAAGATTTAATTGAGGAACTTGCTGAACGGCTTGATGAGACAGATAAGCTGAGAGGAGAACTTGCTGAACGGCAGATGAAGACTGCCGGCATGGAGAAACTTCTCAAGGAAAGATTGGAAGTGCTTGAAAGTGAAAAGAAAAAATTAAAAGGTAAAGCGGTAAGTGAGGCGGAGGAAGTGTTGCGCAAGGCTAATAAGGCGGTTGAACATGCTGTAAAAATGATTCGTGAGGAACAAGCATCGCCCATTGCCATTCGTGAAGCGCATAAAATTATTAATGATCAGAAGGATGAAGTAGAATCTATTGTTCGTGAAATGGTGCCGAGAAAACGAAAACATGATGTCAAAAAGGATATCGTGAAAGACAAACACCAGGCTCAGGATACGCCAATAGAAAAAGGCGATACTGTAATTTTAGAAAACGGTGAACATGCGGAAGTCCTTGCATTGCAGGGAAATCGTATCCAGGTAGCAGTAGGGTCCATAAAAATCTGGCTGGATAAAAGCAAAATACGAAAGGTCCCACCAAAGCCCGCAAATAATAAGGGATCGGTAAAGGTTCATAAAGTTCTGGATGATGAGGACACCCCGGTAAAAATGGAAATTGATCTACGAGGTATGCGTTATGAAGAAGCCGAAAGTATTCTGACAAAATACCTGGATGATCTGTCTGTATCAGCTCTGCCGGGAGCGAGAATAATTCATGGAAAAGGAACAGGCGCCCTAAGGAACCTGGTGAAAAAAATGCTTAATGAAAACCCAAATATCACCGGTTCCCGTGACGGCAGACCCGAAGAAGGCGGCTTTGGGGTTACGATAATAGAAATGAAGTGATCAACAATTACTCTACGTTGTTATAGTTTGAGTAACCAATATTATTCGATTGAGACTGTTTAGCATAGATCAACCCACCGTGTCATTCCTGCGAAGGCAGGAATCCAGTAACTATTTGATATTATTAACACAATGGATTCCAGGAGACAGCAATTGGATGTCTGGTTGAAAGGGTCTTCCTGAGAGCCAAGTGAATAGATTTAAAAAGGTCTTGAAGAAAAGAATGTGTGGTTTAAAAGGTTGGTGAGTCAGCCCTCAGTCAGATAATGCCTCGAGGGAAAGGGAAATCTCAGTTTTCTAATTGACTTTGCTTATCATGGATGTCCCTTTTATTCCCCAGTATTGAAGATATTGATACTTATTTTCAGAGAGACAATCGATTCCGAAACAACCTATCACTCTGAAAGGCGCATAAACACATGGCTCAACCCGAAGGTGGTGCACTCGCCAGAGAATCTTGGCAGAAAGATTTAACAAGCAATATATTGCTGATAATACGACGAATAATGCGATAATCAGCAATATATTACGTATTATGAATTATGGGTTGACTTTCAGTATAATCGGCAATATATTACGTGTTAAATCCCATAAAGGAGGATAATCGGCAACAAATGGCTTATAAGGTTAATCTTTCGATAGCAACGAGTAATCAGATTGAAACTGCTCTGTGCAAGCGCTTGGAAGCGATAAGGCTTTCCCGCAATATAACACAGGAGCAACTTGCTGAGGACTCTGGTGTTTCCCTAAGAACTATAGGTAGGCTCGAGAAGGGTCAAGGAGTATCTCTGGACACTTTCATTCGTGTCCTGACGGCGTTGAGAATCCAGCACAACCTCGAAGCTTTGCTGCCGGACCCTGCAATAAGGCCAATCGAGCGAGTTGGAATCGGTGAGGCAGAACGTAGGCGCGCAAGACCAATTGCTGAACGTCATGAACCTACAGCATGGGCGTGGGGTGACGGAGAAGACGACGATGAATAATGATGCAAAAGTTATGCTTTGGGGTAGTCTTATTGGTGCCGTCACCTGGCTTGAAGACCGGGAGATAGGTGTCTTTCAGTACTCGCCTGAATTCTTGGAAAGTGGTATCGAGCTATCCCCATTTACAATGCCTCCTGATGAATTCCCATACGAGTTCCCGGCACTTGCACGGAACACTTTCAAGGGATTGCCTGGAATGCTTGCTGACTGCCTGCCAGACAAATACGGTAATGCGATCATTGACGCCTGGCTTGCGTCGCAAGGACGTAACACGACTAGTTTTCATCCGGTTGAACGTCTCTGCTATGTCGGTAGCCGTGGTATGGGGGCGCTCGAGTTTGAGCCAGCCACGCTCGGACCACCGAAAAGCAAACGCACCGTTGAGGTAGCAAGTTTAGTCGAACTCGCCAACCAGATTCTCGATGAGCGTGCCAGCCTTGGTGGCGTGCTCTCTGGTGGCGATGACCGTGAGGAAATCAACGACATATTACGCGTTGGCACGTCGGCCGGTGGTGCAAGGGCGAAGGCAATTCTGGCCTGGAATCCAGCAACCGGAGAATTCCGTTCGGGCCAAGTTGATGCTGGAGCAGGCTTCGAGTATTGGCTGATGAAGTTTGATGGGATTTCCAGCATCACAGATACGGAGATAGCAACTCCGAAGGGTTACGGAAAGATAGAGTACGCCTATCACTTGATGGCCCGCGAAGCTGGCATCGAAATGACGGCCTGCTGCCTTCATCATGAAGGTGGACGAAGCCATTTCATGACAAAGCGGTTTGATCGGACAAAGCGGGGGGGGAAGCTTCACATGCAATCTCTTGGAGCTCTCGCCCACTTCGATTACAAGCAACCGGCGAGTTATTCCTATGAGCAGGCGATCGAGATTATCCAACGACTGGCTATTCCTCGAAAGGACGTGGATCAACAAGTGTTGCGAGCTTTCTTCAACGTAGTTGGTCGCAACTGTGATGATCATGTTAAGAACATTTCTTTCCTCATGAACCGACGAGGTGAATGGTCGCTCTCACCTGCTTTCGACGTTTTATTCGCTTGGAATCCCACGGGTCCATGGACGAGCAGACACCAGATGAGCGTCAACGGAAAACGAGAGGGTTTCATGAGAGAGGACCTGCTAACACTTGCTGGTACAGCTGGAATTAAGAAGGGACGCGCTAATCAAATGCTGGATCGCGTTATTGAAACAGTGCGCCGCTGGTCTGATTTCGCAACGGAAGCAGGAGTTTCCGATAAACGCATCAGTGAAATCCAACGCAACCAACTCACAGAGCTATGATAATAATATTGGTATGAAGCAAAGATTCTGACTACTGAGTGGAAGGTGATTAGGAAACTGGAGGTGACAGAATGCAGCACGGATACACCGTCTAGATCTACCAAAGTGTGATTACCCCCGCGAAGCTTTGAATTATAGGTCATATTTAAGGACGTTCATCAAAGGTGCTAACCATATTAGAAAAATCAATTTAAATCCACTTGGGATTTCGGGGGGATTTCAGGGGGCAGTATATCTATTTCGATGGGTGACCCTGCTGGTTTAACAGCAGGATTTATCAATATAGCAAAATCGCACATCAATTTCTATTGACAATCTAAATGATTCATTGTCTAATTGTATAATAAATCCGGATATCAACGCTATCCGGGGCACCCGCGCCCTAAGAAATATGGTGAAGGAAATGCTTAATGAAAACCCAAATATCACCGGTTCCCGTGACGGCAGACCAGAAGAAGGCGGATTTGGGGTTACGATAATAGAAATGAATTGATTAACAAGTGCTCTATACTGTTTCGGTGAGAGTAACCAATATTATTCTCTTTAAGCTGTTTAATTTGTGTCATTCCTGCGAAGGCAGGAATCCAGAGTGTTAATAATATCAAATAGTTACTGGATTCCTGCCTTCGCAGGAATGACACGTTGGATTGATTTGACATGTTATTATACAACAACATAGTGACAATTGTAATTGATCTAACAAAACAGCTACGATTATTTCAGTACTGTCACTTTCCGTGACAAGTTGTATCCACCGCTGTTAAGTCCTATAAAATAATTTCCCGAAGCGACAGGATAATTATTCGAATCCTTACCATCCCAGTGGATTACGTAATTACCCGGTAATGTAAAGTCCTCGTATAGTATATTGACCTCTTTTCCAAGAATGTCGTAAACAGTAATTCTCGAAAATGAAGCAAAGGGTAATGTGTATCCTATATTCGTAATAGAATTGAAGGGATTCGGAAAGGCAGGATCTAATGAGATATAATATTCATCTGGTATATTGGATTTAGCATTAACAGTCAAAGCTTCAGATAAATCATAAACACCGATAGTATTTGTTTCTGCTATATATGCAATTGATTCATTTACATCAATTTGTGTAGCTAAACCATATCGTTCATAATAACCGGATTCAGCCGGATTTCCCGGATCACTGATATCGAAAACTTGTATTACAAATAGATCGGTATAAATTGGTTCGACTTTTTGAGATATTATCACCAGATTTTCTCCCACATGCTTCATATCTTTAGGAATTCCACGAAGTAAAATTGATTCTTCTTCCAATTCCATAACTCCATTTTCACTAACCATTACATTGTATAAACGTCCTGGATTTCGCCGGTTTGATGGATAATGAGTGAAGTATAAATTCCCTTCATGATACTCAATTTCTCTTTCTAGCACACCATATGGGTTATCACCCCACAGACGATCCAACTCTATGGGTTCAAATTGATTTTGTACGTCAATCAAAATTACTCCTCCACCAGAATGAGATTCGAATGAGCTTATAAAAAGCCAATCACCAAATGCTTCTAAATCGTATATGTCATAATCATGATGATTCAAATCAATAGCAGAGATATATTCAGGTGTTGATAATTGTTCTATATCGAATAAATGAATATTTCTATTCCCGGTGGAGGCATAAGCAGTTGGATAGCCAATCTCCATAATTTTTCCAAATCTGCTATCTCTAAATCTGTCATCGATACAAGGATTATCAGGATCTGACATATTGATAATTATTAATCCGGGAAATTGATAAGCAATGTTTCCAAAGATTTTGATGCTCCTGTTTTCAGGAATCCGGAATGAGTTACAACTTGTAGGAATTGAAGGATCTGTGATATTAAAGATAAACAAACTGTCCTTAATGTTCGAATATAGCTTATTACAAAAAGCATCAACAGAGACAACTCTCTTATCACTTATCCACATGCCACCAAGAGCATTCATATCATCAT
>Ga0208648_1000893_pt1 | contig 27278 bp, 26 predicted proteins | sample AntAceMetag02UKL_FD_184772 | JGI IMG/M metagenome (GOLD analysis project Ga0208648, IMG submission 184772) | Saline lake microbial communities from Ace Lake, Antarctica - Antarctic Ace Lake Metagenome 02UKL (SPAdes) (version 2) | ecosystem: Environmental > Aquatic > Non-marine Saline and...
CGATGATTTTAATGCCGTTTGCAACAAAAAACAGAAACTCCCACGAAAATCTTTCGTGGATACCCTATTGCGCATGGTCGCGTGATTAACCATTGCGGAATTTCGGTGAAACCTTAGATACCTCAATATTCATTCGAAAATTGTCCGCGGTTAGATATTCTTGTTGTCCCAGGTGGATGGGGTACGCGCAAGGAACTGAATAATCCGGTTATGCTTGAATGGCTGCGTTCCCGGGCTGCTGAAGTTGAAATACTCACTTCTGTCTGCACCGGCTCCATGCTGCTGGGATTCGCCGGCTTGATAGACGGATTGCATGCAACTACCCACTGGCGCTCTTTAGACTGGATGCGAGATTCCTTTCCCAAAGTGTCAGTTGAGTACGAACAGCATGTCGTTGAGGATGGCCGTGTATTTACTTCGGCTGGTATCTCAGCAGGAATTGATATGGCGCTTAAAGTGGTTGTCCGGTATTACGGTAAGGATATTGCTCGAGCAACGGCTGCGCATATGGAATATCCTTTTCCGGTTAATAATGAACGCAGAGTAAGCCTTTAAGCCCAAACAGCCTCTTTCAGCGGTCACAAATACTGTTCACCCGCGCCCCGTTATGCGCAACAAATCGGCAAATAGCGATGAATGTTCAAGCGATTGACCATCTGGTCTTGACGGTTAAGGATATTGACGCAACATGCTCGTTTTACGCGCGAGTGCTTGGTATGAACGTCACTACCTTCCATGGCAGCAGGAAAGCACTCGCTTTCGGTGTTCAAAAAATCAATCTCCACCAGTACGGAAAAGAGTTCGACCCAAAGGCAAAGGCACCAACTCCAGGTTCCGCTGATCTATGCTTCGTTACGTCCGTGCCAATTCCTGATATAATCACGCATTTGGCGTCATGCGGCGTCAATTTGCTCGAAGGTCCGGTTCACCGGACCGGCTCGAGAGGTCCCATGGTGTCGGTGTATTTTCGGGATCCAGATGGCAATTTGATTGAAATTTCCAACTATGAAAGTGCATAAGGGCCTCAAAAAGATCTTCCCATCATATATATTACTGGCTCAGATTCGCTGTGAAAACAATGTAACTGATATGGCAATCCTAAGCAGGTACCGATGCTTTTTCGGTCCTCAGGGTCACGAGGACGATCATAACCACGGCTGGGATCAATGCCAATACCGAAAGGATACCTCTAGGATAGAACAGGATGAACAGCGCCAGTAGAATGACTAAAAACCTTGAAGAAAGGTCATAGATCTTACGTTCAAAAAGTCTACCGTGGATGGCGACAGCTGCTGTCATGCATCCAACAGTTAGCACACCCAGGGCACCCAGTTGTAATAAACCAGGCTTCAGCAACAAAATATCCCAATTGAAAATCGCGAATGTGAGGAAGAAAAAAGGAAGAGATATTTGCAGCGTTACCATCATTGTCTTCATGAAGGAGGCGCCTGAGATACGGGAAGCAACAGCAGCTACGAGTGAGGTTGGTGGCGAATATTCGGATATGACCGCTATGAAAAATAAGAAGAAATGAGCTACCCAGGGGTTGATTCCGATTCGTACCATAGGCGGGATGACGATCACGGCTGAGAGTATATAACAGGCCGACGGAGGTATTCCCAGCCCTAAAAAGACCCCGATTCCGAATCCAACTGCGATAAGGGCTATGACATTATATTCTCCAACCGTGGCCAATAGCCCCATTAGCTTAATCATCCATCCACTGACCACGAACAGATTTATCATCACCCCGAGCATGGCTAACAAGAGGATGAGAGGAGCGGTGACCCCTGCAAATGCCTCTAAGGCCCGAAGCAAACACCGAACCCATTCTTTTATTTTATCTGAAATCGTCCCTGGGTGCATATACAGGCGCATTATGGACCCGGTGATAAAGAGACCGACCGCCATGTAAAGTGCGGCGTTTGATGCGCTATACCAGAGCACACCCATCAAAAAGATCAAAACGCCTATGAAGGCAAAGAAGATCGCTGTATTGACCAGGTCCATCTTGGAGAATCTTTCGATAATGGATTCCGCTCCTAAATCTTTGCTGCTTCCCCTTTCCCGTATGAAACGCGCTGTAAAGAGGTAAACAGATATGGATATGATACCAAAAAAAATGAGTGCTGGCGCATATCCTCGAGCTATAACCTCGAAATAAGTTACTCCGAGAAAGTCAGCCATGAGGAACCCGGCTATTGCCATGACGGGTGGCATGAGCAGGCCTCCCAGTGAAGCTGAAGCTTCCACAGCGCCAGCGTAAAGAGCGGGAAACCCTGCTCTTTTCATCAACGGTATGGTGTACTGCCCGGTTATAGCCGCATTCGCTGCCCCCGATCCACTGCAAGTGGCGATAGCCATTGAAGTCACCACCGCCGTTTGTGGAATGAGGGTTTTACGTCTGGCAAATATCCCGGTGAATGTTTTGACAATAGATTCCTGAACACCAAATCCCTGTGCAATGCCCAAAAACATAAAAAATGCCGCGATAACACCTACCCCGGTTTGCGAATAAGTTCCAAATAGACCCAATGTGATCTCAATGGAAGAAGATGTGATTACTCTCATCCAGGAGACTCCGGGATGACCTAAGATACCCGGGAAAATCCACCCGTAAACGGAATAAAGCATGAGAAGCAGTATGAGATAAAAGAGTATACCCTGTTCCCGTCTGGTATATTCGAGCACGAGACCGAGCATCATCACTCCTACGATTATATCAGGGGTGTTAAAGAAACCAGCCCTGTCATAAATGAGTTCATCAAACTCTACCCTCATGTATATCAAGGAAAAGATGCACATAGCTATGTACGCGGCGGCTATGGCAATATTGAGTTTAAGTCCAAGACGTGGATATGGTAGCTCTCCGGCGACAAAAAAATTTAGCACCCACATCACGTATGCTATTGGGACCAGAGTTACGGCAAGGAGCATTGTTCCTCCCAGCCCAGTTGTGAAATAATGTAGCGAAAATATTAAATATATGATGGTAGCTATAAGGTAGGAAGGGTAAAAGAATTTACGCATTTGAGCGAGTGAATGCTTTTCATCTTGAACTGGATTTTTTTTCACCTTTTTACCCCCTAATGGTGTGACGTAAAAAGAGTGAACTCACCCCTTATTTTGTTTTAAAGGGGCAAGCCCACTATCATAACGCCCTAACTACCTTATATTTTCCCCAAAGAGGTTCAGCGCGCTTTATTTAGCTTTAGCCTTCATTTTCTCTATCGCTTCCGCGACCGTCCCCTCATTGGCTATGACCCAGGATGAGTCCCATAAGCCTTTTTCCTTCAGATATTTCGCCAATCCCGGGTGTACCGGAACCTCGGGTATGCTCTTGATCCCCTGAACCTGGAACCCGGCGAAGTCTTTGGACAGTGGTCCAAAACCAGCATCGAGCTTAAACAGATCGCCTGCCGCCGCTTCAAGTACTTTAAGCAATTTATAAACGGCCTCTTCCGGAAAATTGACCCCGAAATGCTGACCGAAGAAAAAGGGCACACCATAGAGTTCTGCCACTCCCAGGTCACTGGTATAGGCTTTCTTGATGTCGATCTTCACCGGAGTAAAACCCGCCGCCGTTAGCTTCTTGATTTGTTCAGGGGTTGGGTTCACTCCCTGCAGGGGACTGGCAACATCAAGCATCTTGAGCCAGCTTGCCAACGATACCGTGGCCGTCGTGTAAGCTGCTGTAGCGTCTATGGTACCTGCCCTTAGAGCATCCGCAACCTTTGTCATATCAACTTCGACGTGCGTGATATCCAGACCATTGACGTCCTCCATAGCTCTGTGGATGTTGATATTGTTCATATATCCGGCCTTCGTCATAAAGATCTTCTTGCCGTCCAAATCCTTCCATGTACGGAATTTGTCTTTGTTCTTCGGTAAGGTCAGTATGTGTGTTTCCATGGTGTAGAGCCAAACACCCTGGACCGGCATTTGCTTTACATTAGGTTCAAAGCCCTTAAATGGCTTTTTGAATGAATACAATTTTCTAAATCCCGGCTCGGCCGCATATACGCCTTCGAGGTCACCCACGAGAAAGCTCTTGATATTAGCGGTAGTTGAAGAGTATGGGTAAATGGTAAGGTCGTAATCCGGCATACCCCTTCGTATGAAATCTGCCATGAAAGCAGATGCTTTATAATAATAGCTTACTGGATTAGCCGCCCCCCATCTCAACATCTTCTTTTTAGCTTCTGCGAGCCCGGGTAAAGCAAATGACGACAACAACACCAAACTCATTCCTAAGACCAACACCAACTTTATCTTCTTCATTTTTCTCTCCTTTTGGTTTTATTTCTGATTTAGAATCTCAGCATCCCGAACCATCTACATCAGTAAGCGCCACCTCCCTTCCCATTTTATTGGGTTGTCTATTTTGATGGTCTCGTAAAAAGTCAGAAAGATAGAAATTTGGAACAATTTTCGTAGGACTAACTCATTATAATAATTCGAAATTCCTGAATTCCTAAATCCATGTAAACAGGACTTTTTACATGGCCATCTATTTTGCTCCGGTTGAAACGTTAAAGCAGAGCACCCGAAAAAAGATCTCCACGATTCCCAACAAATACTTGCCACATGCCCTGGCAAGCTCTTTTCGATTGTTTTCTGAATTCATGTCCGCGTCCGCAACAAAAAGGGCACGGCACCGTAATGGTCCGAGCCTTTCCCAAAGTGAGACGTATGACGTTAGTGATAACTAAAATGAAGTAAAAGGACGTTATTCTTTAGAACTTTAGAACTGAAAAAGCACATAACAGAAATGTGTTCGCCTGTCAACCACAATCTTATTACAAAGCCACCCTTCAGACGCCTGGATTGCGAGGCTCTTTCGAACATACGCTTGTATCTCATCGTAATCCCGGCGACGGAAATACCGCCGAAACAGGCTCCCGGGCTCTGGGTGCTCCCCTTTAAGCTGGGTGGCGGCGATCTTTTGCCGTCCACTCAAGCGGTTCGTTATATGCATATTGATTGCATATTCTGAATCTTAGTACCTTATCACCTAAAACCCTGTCACAAAAAACAAGAGATTTTTTTGACAGAGCTGTAGATCATCATCAAATGTGGCTTTGCAGCGTTTTTGCTGCCGGTAGTTTTTCAACATTTTCGGTTACGGCGTAGCCCGCCTTAGAAATCCGCTGATTCAAGGTTGGAGTCTTATTCAGGAAATGGGGAAAGCCATGAGATATCTCAACCCTCGGTGCACCTGTCTGAATGATGATATCACACATTTTTCTCGGTGGGCATATATGGCAGATACCTCAGGTTTTCGAACATCTGAATTTATTGAGCTTTCCATGACTTATCACAAGCATGGCTTAGGCTTCCCTTCTGGAGATATCACGCATTTTTCGCTCAGCTTGATAGAAACGGTGCTGCTTAACACTTCAAACATATTTTGTTGATTTTCATGCTATTTTTTTCTTGACATTGAACAAAATTCTTTCGTATTTAAAGCATAATGGTTCATTGCTCTGCCTCAAACTAACCCCTATAGGGAGTTTAAGATGAACAGGCGCCTTAAAATGTGTAAATGTTGCTCCTGACGGACTGTAGTTGTTCCGTTGGCGATTTTCATGTTGTATTTGAAAAAGCCAAGTTCGTAGCAAGAAAGAGACAGAAAGATACTTCCAGATAAATTCTCCTTCCCTCTTTCAATTCAGTGCCAAAGGCCGTTGTTAAGGGAAATGGCCTAACCCTAAATTGATTTCTGTCCAGTTCCGACATCTCTATTTTTGCATACCACTTGACTTCAATGCTCGAACGTATTCCCCCATAAACCATTAGGGCTAAATCTGTTTACACCACAACCCTCATTTCAGGGCGGAATAATCATCCACAGGGGAAAGACTGCTTCCTCAATATTACATTTCTTCATACGTTTGGTGACACAATAGATCCAGCCTGTTTTCCTTATTTTGTTTTGGCAACTCAAGACCTGAAAATGCCTTTTTCAACGGAACAAGGGAGTCTTAGTGTTTGTGACACTGGGTCAATAGAATGGATTCCTTGTTTATATAGCTATTGGCTGGAAAGAATAATGGCCCCCCCTCGTTCTTGTGCGGTTTCCCTTTGCGATAAGTAAGAACATCGTGTTTAAAGACTCAACCCAATCGTCAACGCCTAATCAAGCCCAGGAGGTCAGCATGAATCATATAAATCGGTGTGCCACCCGAAATCTGATCGTCTTAGTTGTTTCTGCATTTACCTTTGTTACCTTGAGTGCCTCTATTCCGCCAGCTTGGAGTCAGGAAAAATACAAGATTGGCGCTGTACTGCCGCTCACTGGCCCGGCAGCATTCATAGGGAAGGCTCAGCAAAAAGTGCTCAAAATGTTAGTGGAACAATTTAACGGAAGCGGCGGAGTTAACGGGCTACTCCTGGAACTGATAATTCGGGACTCAAAAGGGAATATGGATGGCGCAATTACAGCTGTCAATATACTTCATTCTCAGGAGCGTGTGGTTGCCATCATTGGCCCAAGCCTAACCTCAACCACTCAAGCGGTCGTGGGCACAGTTGCCAACAAGAAAATACCGCTTATAACCTTGGCAGAAGGCGTGGAGATCCATGGCTCAGAATCCCAGTGGAGGTGGATCTTTCAAACAGCTCCTAGTTATGCCCTTAGGATAAAGGCTGCCCTAATGAGCATGCAAAGTCAGAGAATTTCGCAGTTTATCTTCAGCGGTTCCGCACCGATTATGAACCGTTTGAAGCCTCTTGTGTCCAAGGTGGCTGGGGAGCTTGGCCTAAAAATGGTCGGAGACCTCTCATATGGGCAAAAGGATGACTCAACGCAGATAATTTTGCAACTGCAAGAAAAGGCTTCTGGGATAGCGGTACTGTTTTTCGATCCATTTCTTCCTTCTCGCCACCCAAAGTTCATGTCGGCTGTTCGGCAATGGGGACAAACCGCACCCAATCGGACACCAAGTTCATTCTATTTCCTGGGTGCCGGTTTGAACCCAATGCTATACAAACTGAACATGTCGCCTCGGTTGACCAGAAGTATCCACGCGAGATTAGTCGTTCCCACTTTTCTGTATCCCGATCTTCTGCCTTGCGCCCAAGACGAACGAAAAAGGGGCATTCTTAATTTCGCTCAGCTCTACGAAACAAAAGATGACGAAAGGGTCTCTGTCTACCCATTCTATGCTCGCGACGCCCTTAAGCTAATAGAACAAGTACTGCAAACAGTTAAATCTAAGGATCGCCAGCGGATAAGGGATCAAATAGCACAAACAAGAGCGTTTGATGGGTTAGTGGGAAGATACGATTTCTCACGTGATAATCATAGCGGTCTCTCTCCGCTCGTGTTTCGAGCTGAGGCACAGAAAGATGATGGCTGCAATCCTGGCCTGTATCCTTGCCGCAATGAGTGTGAAACCATATGCTGCAAAGAGGATGGATGTTGACTGCGTGCCGTTAAACCAGCGCCAAAACAACTTGGATAAAGGTGTGAAATGAAAGCACAGAACTGCAATCCTGGAAAAGGGGTGCCAAAGAAGACCTCAAAGCGATGGGTCGCTACAGTCTCATGGCTGTGCGTGGGAGTAATTACTTGTGCAGTACTATTTTGTATTTATCAGGAAGCGACGCAATATAATGAGTCTTTCCACAAAATAAAGATATCCGATCGAGGATCTATTTTTATAGACTTGAGGTTGAAAAACATCGAGCAATTAGGCGGCAAGACTTTCGCTGTAACTGAAATGTTAGTGAGCGCAAAAAGGATAAAGGATCCCGAACAACTTACCGTTACAGTCGGCTCCAAGGCATTCAAAAGGGGGAACAGATACAGTTTGATCGGCAATTACGATTTTAGTAAGAAACATTTCAAAGGGGAAAACAAAGAGATACGAATACGTCCAATTTTAGGATCTTTTTCATGGTTCCCATTTGACGACTTGTCATTCAATATGTCGATCACTATCGCTGGGAAGACTAAGATACCAATCCCCAACCCACCTTTCAGTAAAATTCATCTTTATCAAGAACAAGAGGGGGTTGGGTACGTATTTAAAAATATCCAGTTCGGTCCCATCAGTAACTCTACAAACAAAGGAGCCACAATCTACATCAAGTTCCTATTGGCAAGAACTTATTTTGCCAAGATTGCATTTGTCGTATACGCATCTTTGATAATACTCTATATTTTCATTGCACTTTGGTCCATCAAAAAATTTGATAGTACTTTGCTCATGTCGGTCATTGGTTTTATCACTTCCTTATGGGCTATCTGGGACGGCCTCAACAGTTTCAGGAAGGGTCACTTTACCGTTGTGGACTACTTTTTTCTAATCGTGCCATTGGTAGTTTTGTTAATAATTCTTGCCAAAATAATAATTCATCATTATACCACTGAGGAAGCAGCCCCGGAAGAATCACCTGAGCTGTCCGAAGATAATATTCTGTGAACTCACCGAGCCATGTGTACCAGTTGGACGAAAATGCCATTTGGATTTTTAAGAAGGCATTTCGTCTCAGCCCAAATATATGATTTCAGGAATGTTGAGATAATTTGATAAAAACCAAACATATCATCAAGTTTAAAGCCTGTGGTATCTTCAAGTCGAGGAAATTGGATAAACCTGAGATATCTGATTCCATCTCCCAAGCGATGGAAAGGTTGAGTTATCTTAATACTTGAAAGCCATTCCGCATTCTCAGCTCTTGCACATACCTTCATGATATCATACAGTTATAGCGATGACAAAAATTTATTAACCCCAACACAAGGAGGGCGAGAAATGGAAATCAAAGAAGCGGGGAAACTATGGCTGGAGTATCACAGGTTCAATTCACAAAAAAAATACGGTTAAGTCATACCAGGCGCTCCTCTCCAGGTTTAACCATGATTTTGGGGAAAGGAGTATTGAAAGAGTTACCACTGACGAGATTCTTGAATTTCTGAACGAGATTACCGAAGGAAACAAACAACAAACCAAACGCATAAAATATGCCCACCTCTCAGCCTTCTTCAACTTCATCAGAGCCAATATCAATACAGATTTCCGCAACCCTTGCGACAACCCGATGCTAAAAAAGATGTTCCGTGCCAGACCCGTTGTTTCCTGGGAGATCATCGAAAAAGACGTGATCGACGAAATCATTTTCACAACAGTCAAACCAAGAAATCGCATCATTCTGGAGTTGATGGCCCGGGGTGGGATGAGAGTGGGTGAGGTTTTGAAACTGAGACCCATGGACGTCCACGATAGGAAACTGACGCTCAGGGACCCCAAAAGCGGCAAAGAACGGGAGCATGTATTCATCCCACAGAAAGTGGCCAACAGACTCAAGGAATATATCAGGGACAAGGGGATTCAACCCGGCCAGAGGATTTTTCCTATATGTTACGAGGCAGCCAGGACAATGGTCAAAAAAGCAGGGGATAAAGTTGGTATTCGGCTAAGGCCACATGATCTCAGGCGGCACGTCGCAACTTACGCATCCCGGTCAGGCGTACCCATCGAGATCGTGAGCAAAGTGATTTTACGCCACGCGAACCTTTCAACGACCCAGATCTACCTTGGAAAAGTCCCTGACACCGAAGCCATGAGATGGATCGAAAATCTGTACGCTTAACCCAATCAACTCGGGGTGGAGGCCGAAAGGCTTTCACCCTGGCAACACTTTTTACATGAATCTATCTTGCTGATATCAAACCATATTTTGACATCAAAAGCCTGATCGAAATGGCAGATATCTGTAGTTTTCGATGGCGCCAAATGTCTGAGATATCTAGAAGGTAGTTCCTGTGGCACACAAATCTTGTCGGCCCTGATCACCACTCCCGCCAATCGCCCTATTGATCATAATGGACCTAATAATTTGGCCTAAATCAATAAAGCTTGACCTAAAGTCAAAAATATTTCCTAAAATATTCCTTATCTTGGTTGCTTCCAAATTTGTAATGTGATAGATATTTTCAACACTTTTGAATCAGAGAACACCTAACATGTTGTGGTTCTTAAAAGGATAGTGTGAATTTATAGGTTTTCATTAATGAAGCACCCATCATCTGGATTAGCCGATTTTGCTTGTTTAGAAGGAAAGCTGGATCATATCAAGGCATAAGTCCAGACTCCGTCTGTGATAGCATTCCTGACCACAAAAAATGAAGCGAATAGAAATACAAAGTAGAATTGGAGAAGTTCTATCATCAACCAAGACAATTTCGTACATTGTGAAGAACCCGGATCACCCTCTAGCATATGAAAATCCAGACTTACTGGCCATAGGACCCTCAAAAATCCTCCTCTTTTTTCTTCCAACTAAGCATGAAATTTTGGATCCAAATTTTCTTGTAGCCAGATTGACAATATGTAGAATGGCATATCCAAAAGAATCAGTTTGTATTCTCTTCGGTAACGAAAATGAGATGGAGGAGATATGGCATTCATCATCCCATTTCGATTCTGTTCTTGGGACCAGCGAGATAGATGGCCTTAACAAATTTGCGGCTGCCCCACCTAAAGGTAAGATGTCAAGTAGTAGCAACATTAAATTGAGATCAGAATGGCAAAAAGCATTCCACAGGAGGTTGGCTTTATCAGAGGAGAAATCGGTAGAAACAAGAATCAATATATTAATGAATGCATCTGGCACAAAGATCAAAAAAGGAGAACCCTTGAGAATTATACCGTGGGAATCAAGATATAACGAAATACCACGTCCCCGTATCTTTAGAAATGCGAGGGTAGTTAACAATGTTATAGTTATATTTCAAGGTTCAAGAGGTGGCCAACCAGCAATACGCAGATCAGCGAACATTACACTATGGTCTCGATACGTTGTCGATGGCGGAATTCCATACAAAAGATCTATTGAATATCAGCCGGTCCATCTTTGTAATCCCTCAATATCTCTCATTAGAGATTATGACCTCGCTCATTTCGACCCAGGATGGAATCGCCGTGTGATTTCTTTCTCAGGTGGAATAGCTCTTCCCGAGGATATAACAGATCAGGATCTTAACCGGATTTTAGAAGCGGCACAAGACAGAAGAAGAAAACTATGAATCGCGCACGACGAACTAGGGCTGGGCGAGTTGCAACAATTAAAGCCCTGCTCGCTGGGAGGGGATTCTTAGGCGTTAGTCAACAAATCGTTCTATATGAATACGATCAAGTTGTTAGTGTCGAAAGAGTACCTGTCGTAAGAAGAAGACATCTTCTTCAAGTCCTCCACTCAACACGCGGATTAGATACTGCTCTATCAAGATTTGTTGTAACGTTTTGCACTGGCACATCAAGATCGTTAGGCCAATCCCTGCACAGACTGCGAAATAACGCAGGGCCGAGCATCGCTAGCCTTCCGGAACAGTCGAGAATTAGGTATCAAACGAATATTGTAGAGCATCGAAATCGATATATGCATGAAGCTGGTGCATTCCCTTCATCGGATACTGAAGTCGATAACCTGCTCTCGGAAATGGAATTTTGCATTGCTGAAATTCTTTCACTATAGATTTATGAAAATAAGCTGAAATATAGACAAACTGTCTTCAATTTTGACGGTTAAAATAGGAGATCTCATTTCCGAGAAGGTTGAATAATCTTCTCAGCTTTTTATAACAATTGACAATAAACCACTCGGGAATATCAAGGGAAGATCGGATCAATTTACAACGCGAAGACCTGTACCTTATATGTTTTGATTTCGTTTCATATTCAAGCGTAGTCTTTTGCACATATTAGTTGTAAAAGGTTATTCGTTCTTGGTGCCAAAGATTAGAGATCAGTATTGACAGCGAAAAATGTCTCAGTACTTTCGATCCCTCTAACCCCATAAATTTCTGAACATACGTACCACAGCGCGAACACGACAAAGCACCCACGAGACGCTGATTAATTCCTAAATTTTTTTCGCGAGGTAATCATGAAATCATTAGAGATTATGAAAGTGGCTAAATTGGAAAATGATGTTTTGATGAGCACAATTGTCAAAAATTCAAAGTTGGCAATCCATGCGAATGACATAATCTTCTATCTGAATGATTTCTATGAAGGGATCAAACCCGGAGCTATCCATTTCCTGGCTTTCCTGACTCAGTTGCGGAAAGCGGTCGTGCTCTCATTTCTATCACTGCTGCGACAACACGGGAACCAAGCTCAGTTCATGATGAGGCTTGCTATTGAATCTATATCCAAGGCAGGGTACGCCCTAACGGTAACGAATGCTGAAGAGGTCGTGGAGAATCATAAGGACGGAACTATGTCCGAAGCCAAAGGTTATCAGAAAAAAGCCTATGAATGGACTGAATCGAACTATCCTCGACATTCTGAAAATTTGAAATTTTTTAAGGATCTCATCAACGAATATTATAGCCATTCGAACATTTTCAACGCCGCTTGTGATTGGGCTCCGCAGATGGGAGAAGGAGAAATTCATTCACCGTTCTTCGATTCAGAGAACTTATTACTGATGGATGTTGCATTATGGCAATTATCCAATATAACTTTGTTCGCGATTGACCTCCTGGCAAAAGCAGGCTCTGGATATGGAATTATTAAACTAAAATCGGACTTCCACGAAAGATTCAAAGAGTTTATAAAAAAACACGAAGAACTGACGGAACAATACAAACAGCATCCAAGCTTCACGAGATATTTCACCTCTCCTTGAATCTGCTTCTGTTGGTAACTCACAGTATGTGCATCATGCATCCCGCACAATTTGGAGGTTGCAAGTGGAAAAAGTCCTAATTATAGCTCTTGAATCACAATGGTCTCCTGTATCAGAAAGACTTGAAGAGGCAGGCTTTCTCGTGGCTAAAGATACTGGAACAACACACGCTCTCGCCAAAATCGAAGCAGAGAAACCAAGCATTATAATCTCAGATCTTTGGATTGAATTAGGGCCGACGGCAGGACTCGATTTGTTACAAGATATTCGTAATAAATTTTACGACATACCCGTAATTTTGTATACCTCGAATGACAGGTTTAAAGAGGATATGCGCAGTATAGCTGCTGATTACTATGTTATAAAAACTGATGACTTCACCGAACTACTATCAAAAATTCATATGGCTCTTGATCAAGCGGAATCATCTGATTCCTTATTTGAATCAACTATCCTTCAAGAAGACCTTATTGACCCAAAAACGAAAGAACCAAAACACGATATTGTAATCGTAAGCCAGTTTATTAATCACCGTTTGATGAGTGAATTAGAAAAGAATCCTGCAAAAATGCTATCCTTAACCCCTCGTCAATTTGAGGAATTCGTTGCGGAACTATTTGTTAGAGAAGGTTACAATGTAGAACTTACACCTGAAAGGAAAGATGGGGGCTGTGATATTCTAGCCGTCAGCCGAGGAGAGTTAGGATCACACTTATATCTTGCCGAATGCAAAAAATATGATCCACGTCGCCCGGTTGGCGTAGAGTACATCAGATCTTTATACGGTGTTCTCGAAGAGAAGCGAGCAACTAGAGGTATTTTGGCTACAACTTCGTATTTTACTAAAGGAGCCAAAGACTTCGCAGGGAAACTTAAATGGCGAATCGGCCTGAAGGACTATGAAGAACTCAAGATTTGGCTCCAGAAACTTGTAACATAATCAAAAGAATTCTAAGTCTTCTTTATTTCCTTAAGTTCCTTTTTTTCTTCGCGAATCCTTCCGTGATTTTGGTTATTTCTTTCATTTTCTCTGCTGTGAATCTGCGTTTATCTTTTGCTTTCTTCTTTGGTTCTGTGTAGATTCCTTTTCTGAGTCGGTATCGGAGGGTGCCTGTGTGGAGTCCGAGGACGCCGCAAAGATTTTGGGCGGATTACAATTCTTTATGGGCTGATGAAAAAGACCTTGGATATTGGTGATGGCTGCTGAATTTGGACTGAGGACATCCAGATGATATCTCATAATTTCAACAGGTTGACATATCTTGACATATTCCAACATTTCAGCAGGTCAAAAAGACTGTGATATCTTCAAGTCGCGGAGGTTGGGTAAAACTGAGATATTGTTTTCGTATCTCACGCCTACAGCATGTCTTGCTTTCTTCAGCATACCCAAAAGAATCAGCTCCACCAAAATTTTGAGATATGTCTGTGCTTTTCATATTTTGGGTTGCGGGCGTAGCTCGCCTTAGGTATTATTTGGACTTTTTCAGTACTTTCAATCCATAAGGGCAGACTGCCGAGCAAATTCCGCAGTTGTGCCCCTTGTGATACCGGAAATAGTGTTCCTTTTTCCATTGATCACATGCACGTACATCCAATATCTCTTCGCGCAGCAATCCTGGATACCAGGCCTTGCCTTTCAATGCTTTTGCAGGGCAGGCTTCTACGCAGCGCTTACAGCGACCGCAGAAGCTTCTCTCTATTGGTGGCCCACACGGCAGTTTAATGTCGGTGAAAACGGTTCCCAATCGAATCCATGATCCGAACCGGCGCGTGATAAGTTGACAATGACGACCTACCCAGCCCAACCCCGCTCTCGTTGCGACAGTTTTGTGGGGAAAGTCCCCTTTGATCCCAACCGTATCGGTACGATCCGAGGCCGCCAGCAGTTTGGATTGAAACCCTCTGACTTTGATTTCGGCTGCTAATGCTACTGACAATTCATTTATATGATTGTTCACTCTGGCATACTCATCAGCGTATGCCTGGTTAGGCCCGTTCTGAATACTGACCATAATTTGGGGATTCATTGGAATAGCCCATGAAAGCGCAAAAAGAAACCTCTGCCCTGTCTCATCCTTGGGTGTGGAAAAATCCCGAAGATCTGCCGCACCCCATAGGGTCACCTCGTGTACCTCCATCCACTCAGTAAGCCAGATAGGTGCAATTATTGATGGATTAGACAATCCAGATCTCGTATTTCTTGAAGATTTGTTGCATATAACGTTGGACGCTAAGTCGCCGAACGTAGCGAGGTCCACTTGACCGACTTAGCCATTAACCTCTTTTTCCCAGGCTTCTATTACATCTTTCGCAGCCCTAAATGCCTCAACCCCAGCTGGCACACCACAGTATACGGTTGCCTGGAGAAGAACTTCCCGTATCTCTTCAACTGTGCAGCCATTCCGCAGCGCACCACGAACATGCGCTTTTAATTCAGTTGGTAATTTTAGTGCGGCAAGCATGGCGATAGTGATCAGACTTCGAGTTTTTTTGGGTATAGCGTTCCGAGTCCATACTTCACCCCAACAGTTCTCAGTCACTAAATCCTGTAGCGGTTTAGTGAAATCAGTAGCACTATTAATCGCCTTATCTACATATTCATCACCAAGAACTTCCCTTCTTACAGCCATTCCCCGTACATATTTTTCACTGTTCATATCAATCTGTCTCCGTGATTTTGCTGGTTAACTCAGGTCTTGAACTTGCCTTCTTTTGCCAGTGCAATGAAGTGCGCCACGTCGATCTCTTTCGGGCAGACAAATGAACAGGCCTTGGATGTATGGCAGCGGTAAATCCCCTCTTCACTGTATAGCAAATCCAATCTCTCCTCTTTGGCCTGCTCGCGCGGATCCATAAGCCGGACGATGCTGGCCATCACGGCATTTGGCCCAATAAACCCTCTCTGACTGCTTATACAGGCTGTGGCACAGCAAAAACAGTTGATACAACGGGTCGCCTCTACGTAACGTTCCAGATCCCGGGGTAAGATCTGGATTTCATCTTGTGCCTGCGATTTTTTTGCCTCTTCGATAATGTAGGGCTTTGCTTTATGGACCCTTTCGTATGCCTGCTCCAGATCCACAATCAGGTCCCGCACCACGGGGGCTACGGTGATGGGTTCGATTTTGAAGACAGAGGTGCCAAACTGAGCCACAGCATTTTCAACGAGAAGTTCACAGGCAAGCAGGGGTTTCCCGTTGACCTGGACCGCGCAGGTTCCGCACTGGGCATGCTCGCATGAAGAATTCCAGGCCAGGGTCGGGTCAAGCTCGTTGTTGATCCTCCGAAAGAGATCTGTGAAGCGAATAATCCTGCCTGCCTTCAAGTTATAATCCTGCACCCAGGTCCTCCTGGTTTCCGGATCATACCGCTTAATCTTTAGAGTGATATCGTATATATCCTGCATAAGTCATCCTCGTATTTCGTTGCATATTTCCAAGGCACTAACTAAAAAAGCAGTCGCTTTTTTGGGGCTATCAGTATTTTCGCTCAATGACGCCGAATCTTTCGTAATGCTCGCCTTTTGTCTCATACAGGCTCATATCAACAGGCCGCTTTTCCAAACGAACATCTTCAAACCCCGTTTTATAGACCAGGGTATGATAGTGAAGCGTATCATCTCTCTCCGGAAAATCATCCCGGAAGTGTCCCCCTCTCGATTCCTTTCTATTCAGGGCCCCCTTTGTGATGACCATGGCATTGTCCAATAGATTATTCAATTCCCATCTCTGAATAAGATCTTGATTCATGATCAGACTCTGACTGGCCAATACGGTCTTATCCGCCCGTTCCTTGAGTTCCCTTAGTCCCTCAATCGCATCATTCATGCCTTGCTCCGTGCGGAAGACGCCCACCTTCTCTGTCATGAGATTTCTCATCTCTTCACGAATCTTTCCGAGGTTGTCCTTGTTGCCAGCGTCCATAAACCGTGAAAAAAGAGAAAAAGACCGCTCTCCCGCGTCTTCAGGGGCATCCGGCACATTCTCCCCCAAGGTTTCTATGATCTTTTCCCCGGCAAATTTTCCCATGGTAATCAATTCCAGAAGGGAGTTTGTTCCCAGACGATTAAAGCCGTGAAAACTGGCTGCCGCACATTCACCGACCGCAAATAGGCCGGGAACCATTTCCCGCGGATTTTTTTGAACTTCCCCGTTTTCATTCGTGGGAATCCCACCCATCTGGTAGTGGTTGCTCGGTCGAACCGGACAGAGATCTTTTTTGGGATCCAGATTGATAAACTTCTTAAAGAAGCCCGAAACCTCGGGTATCTCCACATCGTGGACATAATCGGGCAGGTGCCTCAGGTCAATCCACACATGTTCAATATTGTGATCGGGGTTCAGGATACCCCTTCCTTCACGGACTTCCGTTTCTATGGCACGGGCCACCAGGTCCCGGGGCGCCAGTTCTTTCATCTTGGGCGCGTAATGCTCCATAAAGGGCTCCAACTTCTTGTTGCGCAGGATACCCCCTACGGATCGCAATGTCTCACTGGCAAGAATGCCGGGGCCCACAATTCCCGTGGGGTGGAACTGGATCGCCTCCGGGTCCATCACCGGCAAGCCGGCCTTAAGAATAATGGCGTTTCCATCCCCTGTATTCTGGCGGCAATTTGTGGTGACTTTGAAGACCTGCCCGTTGCCGCCTGTGGCAAAAACCGTTGCCTTGGCCACGATACTGACAAACTCCCCATCCTTCTGCTTAAATATGACCGCTCCCACACATCTATCACCTTTCATCAGAAGCTCAGTGACAACTGCCTGATTTATGAATTTTGTCCCCCCTTTGAGGCTCTCTCCCCACACATTATCCATGATGCCTTTTCCAGTCCGGTCGGCCTCGAATACGCAGCGAAAAGCGGATGATTCACCAAAGTTCACAGTATGCCCGCCAAAGGTCCTTTTACTGAGTTTTCCGTTCTCCATGCGAGTAAAATGCATACCGCGGTTCTCCATCCAGACAGCCTGTTCCCACCCAGCTTCAATGATCTTTTTAATGATATTCTGATCCGCAATACAGTCCGAACCTTTCCAGGTGTCGAACATATGATATATGGGTTTATCGATCGGATCAGAGGGATCCACGGCAGCCATCCCGCCCTGGGCGGTTTGGGTGTGGGATTTCTGAGGGTTCGCCACCTTGGTAACGGCAACGATATGGGTGCCGGGTTTTTTCTCCAATATGGCAGATGCACATCGAAGGCCGGCCCCCCCTGCCCCTATAATCAAGACATCACAACGCAATGTGGAAGAAATCTTTAATTTTTGAGTCATCGGTGCGGAAACTCCTTTCAGTTCTCAAATACTCAGGGTTGCAAGCAGGCCGATCCATGCAAAAATCAATGTGATCAATGTAACGAGTGCAGCCAATCCTTTCCCCAGATTTCGAGAAGAGAGATAATCACTCATCACGGACCAAACCCCATAACCGGCATGAAAAAGTGCACTCAGAAGCAGCAGGATATAAACGGCCGTTAAAAAAAGCCCTTGAATACCTGTGACTAAGAAATTCGCCTCGACTTCCGGTGATGGGTTAAGTGGGATAAATAGAAAGTAGGCAGGTACCATGATCAGAAGAAAGGACCCGCTGATTCTCTGCATTTTCCATAAAACGGAATGTCTGCTGTTTAATATCCTCGCTGCAACGCCATAGGCAACAACCAGGGCCTGAGCGAACATAATCACCCAGTACAAAAATGGAGATACCATCTGATTTCCCATCAGCATGAGTATCCCCAATACGACCACGTAGATAAAAGAAAGGGCAAAAACCCATCGGATCATGGCATCATCATTCCGGTTTCCGAAACACTCATAGAGAATCAGCCTGGCCCCATTCAACCCATGAAAGGCCATGGGAATGGCCAGCATCCACAGGAGTAAGGTCAGGATGAAGAGTTTTTGGGAAGCCTGTAATGCATGAAAACCGTAAAGATAGGCCCACAAGGAAATCACCAGAAGAATGCCGGTGATTCGATGAGACCAGCTTATTAGATAAAACCATCCCCTCGTTCCGGCATATAATGAGATAACGGGAATCTTTTTCAACCATGTAATGAGGGATGCCTCAATGTTTGATTTTATGACGTCTGTATTCATAGAATTTTCCTCAGGGTTTGGAATATCACCATTGCCTTTTTCTCCTCATGACTCCTGTTCTTCCAGATAGACTAAAAATCTATCCATCCCCGCTTCAATGTGTCTTTTTACCATGTCTTCGATCTCGTTTGGGTCGGCTTCTCTGTTCCGGAAGAGATTCAGAATCCGGTGATGAATGGCCAAGGATTTCTGAAAGTCTTCCTTATAATATTGATAGCAGAATCGATACCACATGCTGTGCATGCGGAGATTCTCTAAGATTCTGATGAGCACGTCATTTTCAGACGCCTTGATGAAGATTTCATGAAAGGTGCGATGGTGTTTCATAAATACCTTGGCGTCCCCTGCCTCTGCTGACTTTTTCATATCTTGAAAAGCTCGTTCCAGGGCTTCAAGACCATCTTCAGTCATATTTTTAAATGCTATTTTCGCAGAAAGGCCTTCAAGGGAGGTTCGCACCGGGAAGTTCTCTTCGATATCTTTTCTCGTTACCGTTTTGACGAATGTCCCTTTCCTCGGGACAATGACCACAAGGCCCTTTTTTTCAAGGTCCCTGAAGGCTTCCCTGAGGGGGGACCGGCTAATACCAAACCGGGCTTGCAGCTTTACTTCAAACAACTGGTCTCCGCCTTTAAGGACACCTTCCAAAATAGCCTGCGACAGGGTCTCGGACACCCTATCAGCCAACCCCGTGGCCTTAAAATCCAGGCCCTGAACCTTTTCAGTCAGTGTTGCCATTGTCCTGACTCGAATTTATTAATTTCCATAAAGTTTATGGATAATGACGGCATTGGGGCCGCACGCCTGTATGCACAAATCGCACAGGGTGCATTCATCCTCGTCTTCTTTAATAATCACCGGTTCGTCATTTTTCTTATCGAAGATGTTCACAGGACAGACCCTTAGGCATCCGCCACATGCCTCGATTCCCAAACACTTTGATTGATCGATCTCAACCTTGATAAATTCACTCATGGCTAACCATCTTCCTATCGTTTAATTATGTGTTCCGCCACTTTCAATATTCGCCTTGCACGCTCCACAACAGGATAATCAATAAATTTGCCATCCAATAGTATGGCTGCCGACCCCTCTTTTTCCGCCTCCTCGAATACCCGCACAACCTTCTCTGCATAAAGTATTTCTTCTTTTGCCGGTGAAAAAATGGCATGGCAGGGTTCGATCTGATTGGGATGGATACACAACTTACCCTGGAACCCCAATTGTTTCGCTCTACCGGCATCAACCTTAAGCGCTTCCATGTCCTTTAGATCCATCATAAATGGCGTGTCCAGTGGAGGCTCTATCCTTGCGGCACGGGAGGCAACGGCAATCCTGGAGCGTGGATATGAAAGTTCTGCCCCATCTCTGGTGATCTCAATCCCCATATCCAGTGTATAGTCGGCGGAACCGAACGCTACGCAATAGATCCTGGAGGGCTCCGTTTTTTCAGTGGCAATCTGGAAAATATTCTGCACAGCTTCTGCCGACTCAATCAAAGGAATAATGGAAACAGATCCCTGCACTATGCCCTTCTCTTTTTCAACCTTGAGCAGGTTTTCATTGATTTCTCGAACATGGGCTGCACTCTCTACCTTGGGAACCATGAGACAGGCAAGATTACCCGTGATCACTTCAGTTAGATCCCCCTGAAAAAATGGAGAATCGAGGCTGTTGACCCGAACAATGATCTTTCTTTCAGCATGCTCTAAAATCTTATCCCGCACCTTTGATCGTGACGTCTCTTTCTCGGTTAATACAACTGCGTCCTCAAGATCGATAATGACGGCATCAGCACTTGTTTTTACAGCCTTATCCACGCGATCAGGCCGGTTTCCCGGAACAAAGAGAGCCGTTCTTAAAGGTCCAATCTCAATCATCTTACTCCTCGCTTTTTAATTCTTTTTCAATGCGCTCAATGAAGATTTTCATATATTCCAGCCTTGACCGCCCTATGGCCTCGGCCTCCTTTGTGTGGAATGTGTCTTCCACCTTGGCAAGAATAGATTGAAGGAACTCGGGAAAATCGCTGATTCTGCCGTTAAAGGACCCATCATTGAGCCCCCGAACCAAGGCCCGAAGGATGCCAATGGCCCCGATATATTCCAGGGCATCCGCATCCTGGCCCACCTTTGCCTCTGTTGTTTGGGGGTCGGGCCCCCCATAACGGCTGTGGGCCTCTAGGACATGGAGCGCATCTTCTATTTTTTCCTCCGGAAAACCCACCTCTTTCAAGATTTCCTCAGCTCTGGCGCGTCCCACCGTATAATGATTTTTCCGGTTGATCACAACACCCACATCGTGAAGCAGGGCGCCTGCCAATAAAACTTCCATATCTGCGCCCATTTTAGGACCCAGAAGCCGGCACCACTCTGTCATCCTCTCCACATGATCCGGACTGGCCACTGGCTCATCTGCAAGTTCGGTCTTCACGTGGTCCCAAATCTTCTCCTGAATTTTTGTAAGCTCCATTTTAAAGTATCCTTTCCCTTTTATATAGTGTCTCGTAATATTTTCACGATATCTGAAAATGACTCGGCAACATGGATGCCTGCCTTTTTGAAACTTTCGACCTTTCCTTTGGCCGTTCCCTTATTGCCCTCCACGATAGTCGCTGCATGGCCGAACCTCACACCGGGCATATCATCCACAAAGCGTCCGGCGATGAAGGCAACAATGGGGAGAGCTATTTTTTGGGAAATAACCAGTTCAGCCAAACTTTCTTCGATGATCCCCCCTGGCTCACAGAACAGAACCACTGCCTTTGTCTCAGGGTCCTGGTCAAACAGGGGAATAAGATCAAGGAAATTGGTACCGACGACGGGGTCTCCCCCGATTCCTACGCAGGTACTCTGCCCGATGCCGTGTGTTGTCAAAAGGTTGGCAATCTCCGTTGTCATTCCCCCGCTCCTGGAGGCGATTCCCACATTCCCCGGGGTGTATGCTTTCTTAACATCCTCAACCGGTCCCCCGGCCATCCCCAGTTTGACTCTTTCAGGAGAGATTATCCCTAACGTATTTGGCCCTATAACGCGGGTGTCCTGCTCCCTTGCCGCTTCCAGAAATTCGATCACATCTTTCCTGGGGACTCTCTCGCTCACGACCACAAGAAGTTTTATATGGTTCTCAACGGCTTCAAGTACAGCCCCCTTGGCCATGCCCGGTGGCACGGAAATGATCGAGGCATCGACCGGGTGTTCTTTCAAGGCCCCGCGAACCGTGTCATACACAGGCACGCCATGAACCTCCTGCCCCTGTTTGCCCGGAGTCACGCCGGCAACTACTCGGGTCCCGTAATCCAGCATGTCTTTGGTGAAAGAAGCCGCCTCTCTCCCGGTGATCCCCTGAATGATAACTTTCGTATCTTGATCCGCCAATATGGCCATCTTGTCTCTCCCCTTTAGGGTTCGCGCAAAAATAAGTTCCCAGAATTGGCGCCCAGATTTAGGTTAGTTTTGGCTGAGCCGATTGAGCAAAACCACAGAAATAGTCGTACTATTTCGAGGATTTCGGAGCCTCACAAGCTCGCTTACCTGCGATTGAGGCGCGGCCAAAGATGACCTGAAGATGGGATGCGAAAATGTGAAGTTATTTTTGCGCGAGCCCTTAATCTCCGATCAAGGCCCTGCTCTCCCCAACTAAGGGGTTCTCTCAACAGCCATCTTGGCCGCCTCATCAATGGAAACACTCCTGTCACAATAGGGCACCCCGTATTTTGAAAGGATCTTGAAACCTTCCTCCTCCCATGCTCCCGGAACTCGAAAAACGGCCACTGTCTCGGAAGGCACCCGGCCGGCCTCCAGAATCCCCTTTACAATACCGCGAGCCACAAGATCGACCCTGGTGTTGCTCACAACATTCATGATAATGGCTATTTTCTCCACGCCTTTCTTTGTGAGGATATGCTTTGTTAATTCCTTCACCTTGAGAACAGACGGGTTGCCCCCTATTTCACAGTAATTGGCCGGCTTACCGCCATGCTGTTTTACGGCATCAAATGCCGTAAGGGATGCTCCGCCTCCACCGATGATTAATCCCATCAAACCATCAAATTCTATCATCCGGCCGGCAACCCCTCTATGGTCCAGATCATCAATTTCGGCTGCCTTGCGTTCAAACTCCGTACTTTTTCGACCCCCTTCGTATCGGTTGTCCAGAGCCAGTTTTTCGGCCTGATCCTTGTGCCGGTAAAGGGCATCATCGTCCATCTCAATATGACAATCGAGCGCGATTAATTTCCCGTCACCGGTAAGCGCCAGCGGATTGATTTCAACCAGCGTTGCATCATAATCCAGAAAGATATCGGCCAGGCTTGAAAGGATGGCCCCCAACCCCAAAAGCATTCTCCCGGAGATTCCCGCCTCTGAGATAATCTCCCTGGCACGGTACTGGGGGAGCCGCGCCCTAACTGTAAACAACTCCTTTTGGACTTTTTCCGGCTGCGTGGGTGACAAATCTTCTATATCAACACCCCCCTCTTGAGAAAAAATGACCAGGGGGGCCTTTGCTACAGTGTCGTAGGTCACGGCCAGAAAGAATTCCCGGGCAATATCTATCACCTCTTCCACAAGAACCTTTCTGGCCCTGTACCCCCTTATGGGCGTTGAGAGAAGCTGTTTAATATTGTCTCTTGCTTCCCCGGAAGAAGAGACCCCGATGACGCCCCCGATCTTCCCGCGCCCACCCAAAGGGATTTGTGCCTTGAGCATAACCGGACCGTCCATTTTGAGCTCTTCCGCAGATCCAACCACATCGCCTTCGGGTATCAGAATATTATACCGGCGAAGTATTTCTTTTGATTCATGTTCAAGCAGACGCATGATCTTCTCCTTAGTATGTCGATTGTCGACATTGCTATAATTTATTCACTGGTATGTCAAGGAAAATCTGAATTGAGCTGAATATAGGAATCGCAGTTTTTTAAGATTTTGACAGCAGACTTGAAAGGTCTTTTAAATCTTTGGCTAATTCTATCCCCCTGACATAACTAATAATTTCAGTGCCTCTTTTATCAGAAAAGACAGGGGTAATGAGACTCTTGAATTTATGGATCAGTTCATCCCATGTGAGAGGGTTTTCGGGGTCACCCTTGGGGAATTCAATTTTTGTATGATATTGCTGACCGCTTTTGGTTGACAGGGTCACTGAGGCAGGCCACTTTTTAGGGAAATCTCTCTCAAGTTCCGGGTCCTCCACGCAATGTATCTTTTCCATCATTTGTTTGATTTCAGGGGACATGATATTTTTCTGCGTGTACTCTTCCAATGATGCCCTCCCATGTAGGATTGCAACTGCAGCCCCAAAGGGCATACTGAACTGTGCGTCCACAATCGATTTGGGGTTGTATTTAGACTCTTCCGGTTGGACAACGATGGGAAATCCCGCTTTCAAAATCCCCAATTTAACCTCTTCAACATCCGAAGGGTTTAAGCTGTTTTGATGCATTATCTCCAGAATACCATCTATGGGGCCTTGTTTATAACGGCAGCAGGCATGAGGTTTAATACTCGTCTTCATCACCTTGAAAGGATCACCCCAATTCTCAAAAAGAGACGAGGGATCAGAATTTGGTGAATGAGATCTCAAAAACCCATATCTTCCTTCAATAATCGTCCCCGGCCCGGTGAAACCTTCACGGGCAAGAAGGGCTGCAATAACACCGCTGTGGGCTGCCCAACCCGCGTGTAAACGTTTGGTAAACGAGCCATCCGACAAGAATTCCATGGATGCAGCGGCCTGACTGCCTGCGATTCCCAGGGCGTTGGTCATTGCCTCCTGATCCAATCCGAGTATCTTCGCAGCCGTTAACGCTGATCCCATGGTTCCGCAGGTGCCGGTCGGGTGAAAACCCTGTGCATAATGGGCCTTTGGATCGAGGGCGAAACCCAACCGGATCATCGCTTCGTAACCGACAACGATTCCCTCAATAAACGCCCTGACACCACTTCCGGCAATGTGAGAGGATGCCAATGCAGAGGACATGATGACCACAGCCGGGTGAAGAGATGCCTCGTTGACCACATCGTCAAGCTCAATAGAGTGTGCAAATGTCCCGTTTGCGAGAGCGGCATAGGTGGGATCAGCCTTCAAGTCCGTCCCGATGACCACTGCCCCTTCCCCAACCATGCCTCTATTGGAAACAAAGTTAAGGATAGGGGCGCTGGACTCACTCAAAGACCCCCGTGCAGCAACCCCCAAGTAGTCCAGGGCAAGGTATTTCACCCGGTCAATGACCTCTTCGGGCAAAGCATTATAACTCAGGTCATGACACCTTTTCGTCAATTCTTTTGTTTCTTCCATAGGACGTAACCTTTCTGTGCCTCAGATAAGCCCTGAAACAATCTCCTGTTTCCTCATATGAAGGCTTTAAAGTGAATCTCTACGTGGCCCGCCAGGCGGGATCGCCGCTCTGCAAAAACCGCAGCAGAAAGCCACGTCCGGAAGGGCGAGGGGTGAATGGCGCGTGGTTTTTGTGTGGTGCAGACGGCTTGCCCCCCCGGTTTCTGTCGGTTGTCATCTATAATACTGCCTGTTTTTTTTGTCAAGTTAGGGCAATATCTGAACTTCCGATATGAGGATCAAAAAAAATAAATTATCGTAGAGCACATCATAAAGGTCATCATGACTATCTCCGACAGGATACACGCCATCAACTTTGGCCAGACAATCGCTGAAGGAACGCCTCGTGAGGTGGCAAATAACCCCGCGGTCGTTGAGGCCTATCTCGGAGAGGAATATGCTCACAGTTAACGGCATTGACGTTTGTTACGGCAATCTGCAAGTTCTCTGGGATGTCACCCTTGAGGTCAGGGACAAGGAGATTCTGGTCCTGATCTTTCTTGACCCGCCCGCCTTGCCTGAAGGGAAAGCCGATGGCGGTCAGGTGATATTTATCTCCCTTTTTCTTCCGATCCCCTAATAGCCCCTATTGAATACAGATCCAGATGATGCCCCCCATTACCAGCACCACTCCGACCAATATGCGCAACCTGAACCGCTCCTGACGAAATAGGAGACTGATGACAAGAGTAAAGACCGGAAAAGTTGCGATGATCGGGGAGACCACGACCACCCTTCCGTAATTAAGCGCTGAATACATGCTTAAAGCCCCCATGGCTATCAATGCTCCGGCAAGCCCGCTCCACATGAGGCTTCGCAGGGGGAGGATAAACGGCAATCTGCCGATCCGGAGACGGTAGATAAGCACGGAGCCGATAAAGGAGACTGTGAAAGAGACAAAGCTTGCAAAATAGGGGCTTGGGAGCAACTCTAACCCGAATTTTCCTAGATTGTGCTGGACCCCGCGGATAACGGCAGCGCCGATGGGAAGAATAAGTGCCCACAAGGCCCAATCCCTGTGCCCCTGCTGCCTCCAGGAAAGCACCATTATCCCCACCACAGTGCCTATGGTACCCATAAGAAGCACGATAGTGATATGCTCTCCCAGCACCAACACTGCACCGGCGGTAGCAAAGAGAGGTGCCGTTGCCGAAATTGTTGCAGATACAGTGGGACCCATCCGTTTGGTGGCTTCGAATGCCAGATATAAGGAAAAGAGTGGATGGATCAGGCCATTGACAAAAAAGATCCACATTCCGGGATTCGCCAAGTATTCAGCTTTAAGTAAAAATGGAGATAGCAACCAGAAAATCACAACACAGGTGCCGATCGAAATCATTGAACTGGTCTGAGGGTCCACATATGTAAAACTCCTCATGGCCACAACAACTTGCCCGCCAAAGCAAACAGCCGCCAATGCCGCGTAGAGGATTGGAACAAGAGCTTCATCCATAAAAAAAGAGGCCTCATCAAATATCGATATAATATGGCATTAGGAAAAAAGGGGGTGTGTCATCTTATGCCTTCTGTTTCAAAGAGATGTGAGGTTTCCCCGCTATGCCACAAGAGGTGCCAGATGACATTCCTGGAGCCTTGTATCATATCATGTTCCCGGGGTCGAAAGAAAAAATAGTTGCCGATCCCGCTCTGTTAGCAAAAGAAAACAGATCTAACCCGATTGGCTGACAAAACATCCTCGCCTCAATTGGGTCACCCCGCTGGCAAATGATAGATTTGCAGAATACACGCCATCAACTTTGGCCAGACAATCGCTGAAGGAACGCCTCGTGAGGTGGCAAATAACCCCGCGGTCGTTGAGGCCTATCTCGGAGAAGAATATGCTCACAGTTAATGGCATTGATGTTTGTTACGGCGATCTGCATGTCCTCTGGAATGTCACCATTGAGGTGAGGGATAAGGAGATCCTTGTCCAGGATATTTTCTCTATGATCAGGAGGATCAACTAGGAGGAAGGTGTAACTATTCTTCTCGTAGAACAGAATGTAACTCAAACCCTGAAGATGTGCCACAGGGCCTACGCCCTGGAAAACGGTAGGATTGTCATAGAGGGATCCGGAGAGGACCTCATGAGCAATGAACATGTCAGAGAGGCATATTTAGGGATCTGACCGCAAAGCGCATAGAGCGTAGCGCCTCTATCAACTCCTATCTTTTACTTTCCATAAACAACGAACG
>Ga0208648_1000894_pt1 | contig 27258 bp, 24 predicted proteins | sample AntAceMetag02UKL_FD_184772 | JGI IMG/M metagenome (GOLD analysis project Ga0208648, IMG submission 184772) | Saline lake microbial communities from Ace Lake, Antarctica - Antarctic Ace Lake Metagenome 02UKL (SPAdes) (version 2) | ecosystem: Environmental > Aquatic > Non-marine Saline and...
GATATATAAGTTACTGAACCTATATGTTGTTTCAAGCATTGCCTTGATGTTTGTTATTCACACAAAAAATAGATCATTGTTAACAATCAGGTTTTTTGAAATGTTATTCTTGGATCTATAAGAACATATAAAAAGTCTGAAAGTATATTACCGACAAGACCCAGTACAGAGGTAAGTGAAAGAATACCCATAAAAACAGGATAATCCCGGCCAACTATTGCCTCAAGGCTTAATCTGCCCATTCCTGGTATTTCAAAAACCTGTTCTATAATAACCGACCCGGCAAACATTACAGTTAAAATAGAACCAAGTCCGGTTGCAATGGGTATTAAAGAATTACGCAAAGCATGTCCCCAGACAGCTCTGTTAAAACTCCCCCCTTTTGCAAGAACGGTTCTTACATAGTCTTTACTTATCTGTTCAATAAGAGAATTCTTCATCAAAAGGGTTAAAACAGCAAAATTTCCTATCACATAACACATTACTGGAAGAAACATATGCTCAAAAATGTCCCCTGCCTGTTTCCAAAAGGTCATGCTGGCAAAATTATCTGAATAAAACCCGGACACAGGGAAAAAATCCCATAATCCTTCTACTGTACCGCAAAAAAGCATTTTAAGAACCATTCCAAATGCAAAAGTAGGAATAGCATATCCAATAAAGACAACCAGACTTGATGCAAGATCAAACATTCTGTTGTGTTTAAGGGCTTTTATTATGCCAAGCGGAATGCAGACAAGATATGATAAAACAAAACCTGTTATTCCAAAAACCAGTGAAACTTTAAAACGTTCTTTGATAAGCTGCCAGGCAGTTTTGTTGGGAAATTTATATGATTCCATTTTCATTCCAAGCCTGTCTGTAACAAGCCATTTCCAGTATCGCCTGTAAAACGGTTTATCAAAGCCGAAATGTTCTTCTATGGCTTTCCTTTGCTGTGCGGAAATGGATGCAGACGATTCAATGCCTCTGACCGATTCTCCGGCCCCCATACCTTTCATCTGCATTATAACCTGTTCTACAGGTCCTCCTGGCACAAACTGTATAAGACTGAAGCATAAAATCGTAATCCCAATAAATGTTGGAATTATAAGAACAAACCGCCTGATAAAATAATTTATTCTTTCCATAATTGTAATATTTCAGATTTTCTAAAAAAAATTAACAGTGTTAAAAGATGGTGTCGTAAAAAGTAAGATTTGTTCGTACTGTGAGCATTTTTGGGATTAATCTTTTTCCAAAACTGCTCAATGTCGCTTGCAAATGATTTTTTACGATTCCATCAAGATGTGTTACTATTTTTTTAGCAACACATCTTGCTCCAGTCAACTTTTTACGACGCCACCAAACTTGATAAACCAATTAAAAATGATAACTATGAAAAAATATTGACAAACAAATATTATTATCATAAATTAACAAATTGCATGATTGCGGGATGCGGGCATAGCTCAGCTGGTAGAGTACAAGCTTCCCAAGCTTGGTGTCGCGAGTTCGAATCTCGTTGCCCGCTCCATGCAGGTTCAATTTTTTTCATTTATAAGGATCGGCCAGGAAGTATCTGGAAAGGGAGCGTTTTGCAAAACTCTCTATTAAGAGTGGAACTTTTATCTACGCGTTTAAGTCGGAGTGAATTGTTTTTATGATTATTTTTTAGAACAGATAAAGTTTCTTGGTATTTTAAAAAAGTTATAAATGAAAAAAACGGGCTACTGCCCGTTTTTTGTTTTTTTTATGCTGTATGATCGAAACAACAAATAACAATGGTTTTTAAAAATTTTTTGGTTGTAGGTACGTGCGCAATAAAAGAAAAATAATGAAAAAGCCGAAACCTAAAATAAGGGTTCGAGCAATCCAAAAAGAAATGGTCAGCCGTATAAAAGAGTTGGCTGAACCATTATGCGAAGTTGAAGGCATTGAACTTGTTCATCTTGAGTCACAGCAGGGGTCTAACGGTGCTATAATACGTCTTTATATAGACAAACCAGGGGGTGTCACTCTTGACGATTGTATGTGTATAAGCCGTAAACTGAACGAGTCCATGGATGTTCATATAAGCGAGACAGATTTGGAAAATATCGGGCCATATAACCTGGAAATTTCGTCTCCAGGCATTAACAGGCCTCTTGTTAAAAAGCTTGATTTTAAAAAATTTAAAGGTCAACGCGTTAAGATTAAGACCGAAAAATCTGTTGATGGACAAAAAAAATTTAAGGGCGTTCTATTGGGGATATCAGAAGAAACTGTCAACCTGTTAAGCAATGACAAAAATATTGATATTCCCTTTAAGGAGATTATTAGAGCGCGACTTATTAATTATACTGGAGAGAAATAGATGCTTATAACAGAAATTGCACGTGTAATTGATCAGATTAGTCGTGATAAGGGTATTGACCGTGGAGTTCTTATTAAAACTCTTGAAGAGGCTCTTAAATCGGCTGCTAAAAAGAAGTTTGGAAGCAAAATCGATATCGAAGTGCAATATAATGAAGAAACCGGGGAAATAGAAGTCTTTCAGTTTAAAGATGTTGTGAAAAGAATAACCGAACCTGATCTTCAAATAAGCCTGAAAGAAGGTCACAAACTGGATCCTGAATGTACTGTTGGAGACAGTCTTGGGACAAAAATGGACACTTCTACATTCGGAAGAATAGCCGCACAGTCCGCCAAGCAGGTTATTATTCAAAAAATGAAAAATGCAGAAAATGAGGCGATTTACGCCAGCTATATTAGCCGTAAAGGTGAAATAATAAATGGAATTGTTCAGCGTACAGACCGCGGCAACATCATCGTTAATCTTGGCCATACAGAGGGTATTCTCCATGTCAAAGATCAGATTCCAAGAGAAGCATATAGGCGCGGAGATCGAGTTAGAGCGTATATAACCGACGTGATGCATGACAATAGAGGCCCACAGATTGTTCTTTCCAGAACACATCCTAACTTTCTTGTTAACCTTTTTAAAACAGAGGTCCCTGAATTTAATGAAGGTATAGTCAAGGTTATGGAGACGGCCCGCGAACCAGGGGTCAGAGCAAAATTTGCAGTAATGTCAAATGACCCTGATATAGATCCGGTCGGAGCATGTGTTGGAATGAAAGGAAGCCGGGTACAAAACGTAGTTCAAGAACTCAAGGGCGAAAAAATAGATATCATATCCTGGCATATTGATCCGGCTAAATTTGTTTGCAACGCTCTGGCGCCTGCTGAAATATCCAGAATAATTATTGATGAAGAAAACCATTCAATGGAAGTAATTGTATCTGATGAATTTCTGTCGATAGCTATTGGGAAAAACGGCCAGAACGTAAGGCTTGCTTCAAAATTAACCAAATGGCATCTTGATGTAATAAGTGAGGCTCGTTATAGCGAGACCATGCAGAATGGTTATAACTCTCTAACGGCATTGCCTGAAGTCAGTATAAGCATGGCTGACGCTCTTTATGAAAAAGGGTACTTTTCTGCTGAAGAATTAAGCAATGCCTCTGTAGAAGATTTAACCCAAATCAGAGACATTGATACAAAAAAAGCCGAGGAACTGATCAAAATAGCAAAAGCAAAAGATTATATAATCAATACAAATAAAACTGATGAAAAATCTGAAGAAGCATTATCTGAAAATGCTGATGAAGAAACTGATGAAAAATCTGAAGAAGTATTATCTGAAAATGCCGATGAAGCGACTGATGAAAACGAATCGGATGTATCTTCCCCGTCAGATATTCAAGAAGATTCAAACAAATAATCAGGTGCTTTAAAAAATGAATCAGAAAAAATTTGACATCGTACCAATAATATTAAGCTCTTTAAATTTGAGGAGGATTAATGGCAAACGTCAGAGTATATGAGCTAGCCAGGACTCTAAATATACAAAACAAAGCACTCCTTGAAAAAATTAAGGATATGGGCATCTCAATCAAAAGTCATATGAGTTCTCTGGACGAAGAAACAATCACCAGGGTCAAAAATGAATTTTTGGGCGCAAAACCTCAGGAAGTCGAGGTTACACGCATTAAATCAACTGTTATTCGAAGGCGCAAAAAACCTGTTGAGGTAGAAAAAGATTCTGAAGCAGTTCCTTTGGAACAGGCAGCTCCTCCTGAAAAAAAGACCGAAAAAAAATCAGCCAAGAAAAAAACTGTCGTCAAAAAGGCTGCTGCTAAGAAAATTGGTAAAAAAGAACTTCCTGAAATAGCCCCTGAATCAGAACAGCCAGTGGAACAGCCCAAAACAGAAAAAACTGTCGAGGAATTAAAACCTGAAAAAAAAGCTGTTGCAAAAAAAGTTGAACCTGAAAAAAAAGCTGTTGCAAAAAAAGCTGAACCTGAAAAAAAAGCTGGGCCCGAGAAAAAGCCTGTTGCAAAAAAAGTTGAACCTGAAAAAAAAGCTGCAAAGGCACCGAAAACTAAAAAAACTCTAAAAAAAGAAACGCCGGCAAAAATTATAAAAATGGCGGTACCTCCCCCCAAAAAAATCGAAATTAAGCCTGAACCTTCACCAGATTTAAAACCCAAGGCAGGCCCGGTCAAAACAAAAGAGTCTCCTCTTAAAGAACACAAAAAAAAGCCCGGCAAAAAAAAGCCTGAGGAACCTAAAGAAGAGGTCAAAAATAAAAAGTTCTTTAAAAAGAAAATTTCCTTTAGGAAAAAAGAAATTGTAGAAGGCAAAGACCTTTATGTAAAGGGACGCCATGGCAAGAAATCCCGCAGAGGCACCACAGGGAAAACGGGTGTTCAGTCACAGAAACCACTTATCACTATACCTAAGGCTATTAAACGCCGGATTAAAATTGATGACGCTATTGTTTTGTCAGATCTGGCCAAAAGAATGGGAATTAAAGCAAACGAAATGATAAAAACACTAATGTCTTTGGGCGTCATGGCAACCGTAAACCAGACAATAGATTTTGATACAGCGGCTATTGTTGCTGCAGAATTTAATTATGAAGTTGAAAAAGTCTCTTTTGCAGAAGAAATTATTTTAAAAACCGAGAAGGATGATCCCGACAAACTGGTTTTCCGGCCTCCGGTTGTTACCATTATGGGACACGTGGATCATGGTAAGACATCCCTCCTCGACGTTATACGAAAAAGCAAAGTAACTGATACCGAGGCGGGTGGTATTACCCAGCATATAGGCGCATATCATGTTACTACAGATAAGAGTAATATCATATTTTTAGATACTCCGGGTCACGAAGCTTTCACTGCCATGCGTGCCCGCGGAGCAATGGTTACGGATATCGTTATTCTCGTTGTAGCGGCTGATGACGGGGTTATGCCTCAGACAATTGAGGCTGTTAACCACTCAAAAGCCGCAGGAGTACCAATAATTGTAGCTATTAACAAAATAGATAAAATAAATGCGGAACCTGAACGTGTTAAACGCGAACTTGCCGATCTTGACCTTGTACCAGAGGACTGGGGCGGAAATACTATTTTTATCAATGTTTCTGCTAAGAAAAATCAAGGCATAAATAGTCTGCTTGAAATGATACTCATGCAGGCAGAGCTGTTAGAGCTGAAGGCTAATCCTGACAAGCTGGCAAAAGGTCATGTGGTTGAAGCAAAAATTGACCCGGGAAGAGGACCACTTGCAACTGTACTTGTACAGGACGGAACTCTTAAGGTAGGCGATTCCGTGGTCTGCGGCATATACTACGGAAAAATCAGGGCAATGTTAAATGACAGGGGCGGCATGGTTAAATCAGTGGGTCCGTCAATGCCTGTCGAAATAGTTGGCCTTTCCGGCGTACCAAATGCTGGAGACGATTTTGTCGCTCTTTCAGATGACAAAAAAGCAAAACAGGTCAGCCTGCATCGCATTCAGAAACAAAGATCAAAAGACCTGGCAAAAACAGGCAGATTAAGCCTTGAAAAACTTTATGAATCCATGCAGGAAGGCGAAATTAAAGAATTAAATCTTATAATAAAAGCAGATGTGCATGGCTCCATAGAGGCGCTTGCAGATTCCCTTACAAAACTTTCCAATAATGAAGTTAAAATACATATTACACATTCAGCTACCGGGACCATAACTGAATCAGATATTTCTCTTGCTGCAGTATCAAATGCAATAATCATCGGTTTTAACGTACGGTCAAGTCCAAAAGTTCAGGCATATGCACATGAAGAAAGTGTCGACATACGTTATTATAATATTATTTATGACGTTATTAAAGAAGTTAAAGATGCCATTCTCGGCATGATGTCATCTACCTTTGAAGAACGAATCCTGGGCAGAGCTGAAATTAGAGAAGTTTTTCATATTCCTAAGATCGGCAATATCGGTGGCAGTTATGTTACTGACGGAAAAATTGAGAGAGGAAAACCAGCGCGTGTTCTTAGAGATGGAGTTATATGCTATGACAGCAAAATTTCTTCGCTGCACCGTTTTAAAGATGATGCCAAAGAAGTACAAAGTGGCTATGAATGTGGAATCGGCATTGAAAATTACAATGACATCAAGGCCAAAGATATAATTGAATGCTATTACATGGAAGAAATCAAGCCGGAGCTGGAAAAAGAATAAAATCAGTAATTAATTCCAAAATAGACAAAATATTCAATCTTGCAGATGAAATGGAATTAGCAGAAATAATTGACAGTAAGCTGGAGCTATTTAATTTATGAAATATTTTTCACGATCCGACAGAGTAAGCGGCCAGATACAAAAAAGCCTGTCGGAGCTGCTAAAGAAAAAAATAAACGACCCGCGTCTGGAGATGGTTACGATCAGTAGCGTAAAGATGTCACAGGATTTACGTATAGCACGCATATACTTTGTTTCTTCCGCCAGTAAAACAAGCTGTGAACAAAGCATACAAGGCTTTAAAAGCGCTCTTGGATATATAAAACGAACTCTTGCCTCAAAATTGGGACTGCGCTATATGCCTGATCTGCAATTTTATTATGATGAATCTTTTGATTATGGAATGCACATAGACAATTTACTGGAATCAATAAAAACCGATGAAGCAGATAATACAACACTTGACAGACAGTAAGAACGTTTTTCTCTGCTCCCATATTAATCCAGATGGAGATGCTATAGCCTCACTGCTTGCTATGGGGCTTTCACTTGCTTCGGATCAGAGAAAAATAACTCTTTATAACGAAAGCCCCATTCCTGCTGCTTATCGTTTTCTGCCTTCTGTAAAAAGTATTGTACAACATATTAACAAGGAAACAGTATATGACACGGCAATTGTTTTTGATTGTGGTGATATGCAGCGTATTGGAAAGGCAGCTTCTTTTGTAAACGATATACCGGTCGTTATAAATATTGACCACCATATTTCGAATACATACTTTGGCAATTTTCAATTAATAGATTCTTCTGCCTGTGCTACCGTTGAAATCATATATCGTATTTTAAAAAAAATGAAGTCTCCCATAAACAGGGATATTGCCACCTCGATTTACACGGGGATTTTAACCGATACAGGCTCGTTTCGTTTTGCGAATACAAGTAAATTTACTTTTGAAATATGCGCAGAAATGGTGGATATTGGCGCTGACCCATATTCTATTTCTAAAAACATATATGAAACTCACTCTCTGGGTTATATAAAACTTTTAAACAAGGTGCTTGGTTCAATAGAAATATCTAAAAACGGCAAGCTATGCTTGATGACTGTTACGCAGGAAATGTTAAATAAAACAAAAGCTCTGCCTGAAGAAACAAATGGTCTTATAAACTACGCGACAGCAATAAAAGATATAAAAATAGCAGTGCTTATTAAAGAACTGCACGACTCAACAGAAAAATCAGAAAAACAAGACCGGTTTCATGTCAGCCTTCGTTCTGACGGAGATTTTGATGTCGCTGCTTTTGCTTCTTCTTTTGGCGGAGGAGGACATTACAGGGCAGCTGGATTTAATTTTAAATCATCGATCGCTGATTTAAAAAAGCATATTTCAAATCTTGCTGAAAAAATTTGATCTATGCTAAACGAATCAGATGGTTTTTTAATTATAGATAAACCGGCAAACATTACTTCTGCTAAAGTTGTATCACGTGTCAAGAAACTGCTTGGCGCCGGAAAGGTCGGACACACCGGCACTCTTGACCCGTTTGCAACAGGAGTACTGGTATGTTGTATTAATAATGCCACGAGGCTTTCCAGATTTTTAGTTCATGACAGAAAAACATATGTGGGCGTTATAAATCTTGGTATTGAAACAGACACACAGGACTTTACAGGAAATATAATTTCAACCTCTGATAATGTAATGTTTTCAGACAGAAAACTGGCCCTGACTTTTAAACAGTTTGAAGGTGAAATTAAACAGAAGCCTCCTGTTTATTCAGCGCTGAAACATAAGGGAGTACCTCTTTATAAGCTTGCCAGAAAAGGCACGCCTGTACAGAAAGAAGCCAGAAATATTTTTATTTCATATGTTAAAATACTGAATATAAGTTTGCCTCTTATACGTTTTGAGGTATCCTGCTCTTCCGGTACATATATCAGGACGTTATGCGCAGATATTGGCGCGGTTCTTGGATGCGGAGGATGCTTGAAAGAATTGAGGAGGATTGAAAACAACAGGTTTACAATCAACCAGGCTTTAACTTTGCAGGAAATAGAAAACCTTAATCTGTCTAACAGGCTTTCAGACAGGCTTATAAACATGTCAAGTTCCTTGGATTATATGCCTGGCTGTATTGCAGATAATTTTTTGACTGAGAAATTAAAACACGGTGCTACAATCACAAAAAAAGATGTTGTTTTACAACAAAAACATATTAATGAAGGATTCATCAAGGTTATGGATAAAAACGATAATCTCATATCCATACTGAACCTGAAAGAAAACAGCAACACATATCAGTATTGCTGTGTTTTTCGTAAATATTGCTGAAACATAGATTATAACCCTGATTATAAAGATCATGTTTGCAATTAAGTTGCCATTTTCGATTTAATAGGGAATAATAAAAATAATAGTAAAATTTTTAGACGCAATAAATTATAAAATATTATATTAATAGGAGGAAAATAAAGTGGTTCAGACAAGGGAAATCAAGGAAGAGCTGATCAATCAATACAAATTACATGACACCGATACAGGTTCACCCGAGGTTCAAATCGGACTTCTGACAAATCGGATCACATATCTTACTGAGCACCTGAAAATTCACAAAAAAGATCATCACTCCAGAAGAGGTTTACTGATTCTGGTTGGAAGACGCCGCAAGCTCTTAAACTATGTCAAAAATAACGATGTTCAAAGATATCGAACAATAATTAAAAACATGGGCTTGAGAAAATAAAGAATCTGATTCATCGTGCCTTCTGCATGCTGTTGTTCAGTCAGTAAAATTATTTAAGGAAAAATTAAGGAAAAATATGGAAAATATATATAAGGCGAAGTTTGGAGAAAAAACTCTGAGTATAAGCTCCGGCAAAATCGCAAAACAGGCTTCTGGTTCGGTTGTGGTTCAATACGGCGAAACCATTGTAATGGTTACCGTTGTATCATCCAGAGAAGAACGTCCTGTAGATTTTTTGCCTCTCTCAGTAGAATACCAGGAAAAAATATATGCGGCAGGTCGCATACCGGGTAATTATTTCAGGCGTGAAATAGGCCGGCCAAGTGAAAAAGAAACATTAACCGCACGGCTGATAGACCGTCCAATCAGGCCTCTTTTCCCAAAGGGTTATCGCAGTGAAACACAGATTATCGCTGTTGTTATTTCAATGGATCAGGAAAATGACCCGGATATTTTAGCAATGATAGGCGCCTCTGCAGCTCTTGAAATATCTGACATTCCTTTTGCAGGTCCTATCGCATCTGTGCGTGTGGGCAGAATAAACGGCGAGCTTGTAATCAACCCTCCAATAAGTGAATATGAAAACTGCGATATCAATATTATTGTAGCAGGCTCTGAAACCGGAATTATAATGGTAGAAGGCGGCAGCGACATAGTGTGCGAAGCAGATATGCTTAAAGCCATACTTTTCGGTCATGAAGCATTAAAGCCGGTAATTGCAATACAGAAGGAGCTGAGACTAAGCAACGGAGTTGAAAAACGCGTATTTATTCTTCCTGAAAAAGATGAAAATCTTGTAAATAAAATCAAACTCGAAGCATCTTTGAAGATACATGATGCCCTTATGATCCCAGGAAAAAAAGAACGTATCCTGGCGATAAGAGCCATTAAATCGGAAATTATTACAAAACTCGGCGATGAATTTGCTGAGCAAAAAGATGATATATCCAATATATGTAACGACCTGATTAAATCAACCATGCGAAATATTATTCTTAAAGAAGGATGCAGGATAGACAAAAGAAAATTTGATGAAATAAGACCTATTTCCTGTGAGGTTGGCATATTACCCAGACCTCATGGAAGCGCTCTGTTTACAAGGGGAGAAACTCAGGTATTAGGAGTTTTAACTCTTGGTTCAGGTCGTGATCAGCAAAGAGTGGAGACTCTGGGCGGAGAGGAATTCAGACCATTTATGCTTCATTACAATTTCCCTCCTTATTCAGTTGGAGAAGTGAAACGCGCTGGCGGACCAAGCCGCAGAGATATAGGCCACGGCGGACTCTCAACAAGAGCCATTGAAAAAGTCCTGCCATCAAAAGAGGATTTTGATTATACCATTCGAATCGTTTCAGAAGTACTGGAATCCAACGGGTCATCATCCATGGGAACTGTATGTGCGGGTATTTTAGCGCTGATGGATGGCGGGGTTCCTATAAAAGCGCCTGTTGCAGGTATTGCAATGGGGCTTATAAAAGAAGAAGATAATGTGGTTATACTATCCGATATTCTTGGGGATGAGGACCATGCCGGTGATATGGATTTTAAAGTAACGGGTACATCTGAAGGCATAACCGCTCTTCAAATGGATATTAAAATACATGAATTGTCAACGGATATACTGGAAAAAGCCCTTGAACAGGCCCGATTGGGCAGGCTTTTTATTCTTGGCAAGATGATGGAAACACTGGAAAAAGCCAGAAACAATATTTCTCCCTATGCTCCAGCAATAATAACTATCAATGTTAATCCAGATAAAATCCGTGATATCATAGGGGCTGGCGGAAAAGTAATAAGAGCTCTTCAAGCTGAAACAAATACACAAATTGAAATAGATGATACCGGCCTGGTTAAAATCGCTGCTTTTTCTCAAGAAGAAGCAGATGCAGCCTTACAGACAATAAAAGAAATTACAATGGAACCTGAGGCTGGAGCAATCTACGAAGGCAAAGTAGTAAAAATAATGGATTTTGGTGCATTTGTCCAGATAACTCCTGGCTGCGACGGTCTTGTCCATATTTCAGAACTTGCTCCGCAACGTGTTGCCAAGGTTTCAGATATTCTTAAGGAAGGCGATATGGTTAAGGTCAAAGTCCTCGAAATTCTAAAGAATGGTAAAATACGTCTGAGCCGCAAAGCTGTCATTGAAGATGAAAAGGCCACTGGCGATAAATAAACTCTCAATTAAATAAAAAAACTCGGTCGTGGCAAAAACAGATGACCAAAACACCTGCTATTAAACTGCTGTGGTTAAGGCCCGGCATACATAATGATATTCCAGTTCCACGATATATGACTGCTGAATCATCTGGAATGGATATCTATGCAGCAATAGAAAAAGAAACTGTTATTGAAAAGGGGGAAATCCTGCTTATACCAACAGGTTTTGCCATGGCCATCCCCGGCGGCTTTGAAGCGCAGATACGCCCGAGAAGCGGATTAGCCGTAAAGCATGGCATAGGGATTATTAATTCACCGGGCACTATAGACGCTGATTACAGGGGCGAAGTAATGATCCCCCTGATTAATCTCGGCAAAAAAAGTTATACTGTTCGCAGAGGCGACAGGATCGCCCAGATGGTTATTAAAAAAGTGTATCAGGCCCTGTTACAAGTTGTTGAACATTTAGACGAAACAATCCGCAATGATGGAGGCTTTGGCCATACTGGATCGTAAAGAGAGACCTTTGAAAAATGTTCAATTTTGCTCAAGTTCAAGGAAGGCGAAAATTGTAACCGCAGGAATACACTACCGTATTTCGAGGCTTATAATTTGAGTTTACCCCGTAGCTCCGGCAGATGGTACTGGGGCTTGACACAGTAATTGGGCAAAAGGGGAGGTTTTGCAAAGGTCTCAAAGAGAAGATTTTTTTCCTTATGCCGGATAATAACCATAAACTTTCAGTATGTATGCTTGCGAGCGGCAGCAGAGGAAATGCCGTATTTGTTTCTGATGGTTCCACATCCATACTCGTTGATGCCGGCCTCTCCGGAATAGAAATAGAACGAAGACTAAAATCACAAGAGCTTTGCCCTGAAAATCTTGACGCTATTGTTGTATCACATGAACATTTTGACCATATCCACGGAGTGGGAGTTCTTTCACGCCGATTCGACCTGCCTGTATTCATAACCGAACAAACATCCAGGGCTGCGTGTTCACATATTGGAAAGGTTAAGAATATTGTAAATTTTGAAAGCGGCACATCTTTTGCTATAAATTCCCTGACAATTCATCCTTTTCCAACATCACATGATGCAGAAGATCCAGTTGGTTTTACTATAAATCTCGATAAAACTAAAATCGGAATCGCAACTGATCTGGGGATTGCCACCTCAATGGTTAAAGAGCATCTAAAAGACTGTTCATTATTAATCCTCGAAGCCAATCATGATAAAGATATGCTGATAAACGGTCCTTACCCGTGGGAATTAAAACAGAGGATTAAAAACAGGACAGGCCATCTTTCAAATGAAGAATCAAAAAATCTTTTAAGTGCAGTCTGTCATGATATGCTTCAGCATGTTATTCTCGCTCATATGAGCGAAACAAACAACACTCCTGAAAAAGCCTTGAATATCATAGGACCTGCTCTGACAAATAAAAACATCCAACTCAGCGTTGCAACCCAGAACGAATCAGGATCTGTCATACATCTCAAGTAATTTTCTTTTATATCTCTTCTATCGTAGTTGAACCTCAATATCGAGCGAATCCCTGATAATATTACATAACTATATTTTCTGTACGTTTTCACCTGATAATAATTTGAGTTTAAGCTGGCGTTTTTCGTCGTTTGCGAGATAAAGAGTCTGGGTTGGGAAGGCAAACTCTATACCTTCTTTTTCGAACTCCCTCATAATTTCAAAACATGTCTTCTGTATCCATGCCTGGTAAGTCCAGTATTCAGGAGGATGATACCACGCAACAACCATAATGTTCAGGCTGCAATCATTGAAATTGTTAAAATATATTCTTGGTGGAAAATCTTTGTTCATTCCCTCATGATTTTCAAGAATATCCTCTATGATTTTTACTGCTTTTTCAACCTTATCCGGGGGAGTATCATAGGTTATGGTGATATTTGTGAGCCATCTGATATGGGGCCTGCGTCCTATGTTTTCAAGTGCTGAATTAACGACTTTTTCGTTTGGGATGCTTACCTGGTGGCCGGTCAATGTCCTGATGCGCGTGCTCCTGAAACCCACAGATTCAACAGTGCCGTCGTAATTATCAATTACTATGCGTTCTCCAACCTGAAAGGGCTTGTCGAATAGAATGGTAAGGGTTCCAAAAAAGTTTGCAATAGATTCTTTGGCTGCCAGAGCTACAGCCAGACCGCCTATTCCAAGTGAAGCAATTAATGGCCCTAATTGAAGGCCTGTAAGGTTTTGAATAACTATCATGCCACCGATAATTATGATAAATATTCTTAATGTTGTCCCTACAAGAGGGACAAGCATATCGTCGATACTGCCTTCAGTAGAATCAGCCCATTTTTTTAACTTTATATCAACAATTTTGACTAAACGTAATACAAACCAGACAATTGCAAGTATTCCGCCTATACCGGCAGCTCTTTGCGCTATACTATGAACAAGATTAGTGCCATCCGGGGCTTTAAAATGAACTAAAAAAGGAGACAACGCTATATAGATACCATAAATCCAGATAACTAATGAAAGCGGCTTTTCAATTGACCGGAGAAAAAACTTTGTCCAGGATATTTCTTCTCCTTCAGAGGGTATGCTTCGCTCCTTTTTATGAAGTACGGCCCTAACGAGTCGTTCGATAATGACCACAATAAATATCAAAAAAAGACAAACTACAAGCTTCAGCCATGTTATGCCGGCAAAAGCCTTTGCATTTATCCATTCACCAACATGTAACGATGCTTTTTCTCCAAAATTTTCAATCCCTGCTCCTATTTTTTCTCCAGCCCTATCTAATTTTTTATCTGGAACCGGAATATCTATGCCCTTTTTTAAAGATGAAGTTTGCCCGGTTTCTTTAAGCGCAGAATTTTGATCTTTAGCCTGAGATAAAACGTGGGAAGGGAAACACAAAAAAAGTATTAATGAAGAAAACAAAAATAATATAATAAACTGGCCTTTTAGTTTATGCATTTTATCATACCTGAATTTGATGGCGTCGTAAAAAGTCCCATCTACTGTGTTGTAGTATTTTTTCAGATCCTCGACATACTATATGTATGCCTTCGGTCCTGAAAAAATACTACGCCTTATATATGAACCCTGGTCGCCTCCGGCGCCGCCAAAGGCGGGTAAACCTTTTTACTTATCCATCTGTAGTTAAATTCGTGACTTTTTACGATTTCATCATAATTAAGCCGGCTATTAATTTTTATAATATATTACAATGACTTTATTAAATAGCAATAATTTTTTAATATTTAAATCTTTGTAACTATTCAGCCACAGATTTACACAGACTTGTCCGCCTTTGGAAGATGACCGCAGAAAGGTTTAAATACAGTAATTAGTCAGGCTCAGAGGGGCAAAGGCACAGTGGCACAAAGCAAAATAAAAACATATAGAGATTTGCAGGTCTGGCAAAAATATATGCCCCTCTGTACCTGATAAATTGCAAACCCAGATAGAAATTTCTATGAACCTGTATTATTTGAAAAGAGACGAATTCGATAAGTTATCTGAATTAAACCGAGAGATAGAACGAATGCTTAGCAGCTTAATCAGGAAGTTAAGCGGCAAACAGGCAAGACAACTATGCCCCTCTGTGCCTGAATAGTTATATGATAACAAAAAAAATATCCGTGATAATCAGCGTAGATCGGTGGCTGAGTAATTACAAATCTTTTATATAAAGACTTTATGCCAGAGGGCTCGGATTTTCAGCCTGTTCCGCCTTATATACTTATTTTTCTGCTCGCCTTGCCGCCAGCGAGACCCGTTCTAAGGCATAAAATCTTTGACAATATACATATATATGTTATTTTAGTTACTTAGAACGAGACCTTTGCAGAACGTGACATTTTTTTGTCAGGCAAGGAAGGCGAAAATGTTAACCGCAGGAATACATAGAGTATTTTGAGGATTAAAATTTGAGACTGACGCCGCATCACGGGAAAATGGCAGTTATGCAAAGGTCTCAGAACATGATGGGCAGTTCTTTGATCCTTCAAACCTTAAGGAGGCACCCCCATGAAAGCAAGAAAGATTAAAGACCGTATTTACTGGATGGGTTCTGTGGACTGGGACAGGCGTCTGTTTGATTCTCTTGTGCCCCTGCCGGACGGAACGAGCTATAACGCCTATCTTATAAAAGGAAGCAAGAAGACCGTTTTGCTGGATTCAGTTGATCCTGCCATGGCCGATGAATTCTTGTCACAGCTTGAGGGCGTATCCAGGATCGATTACATAATTTCGCACCATGCCGAGCAGGATCACTCCGGAACAATCCCGCAGGTTCTTGAAAAATACCCCGATGCCAGGCTAATATCTACACCCAGAGCAAAAGGGATGCTTATCGATCTTCTGCGAATACCTGAGGAATCCTTTATAACCGTTAAAGATGGTGATACCCTGTCTTTAGGTGACAAAACCCTTAAATTTATCCATACTCCCTGGGTTCACTGGCCCGAAACCATGGTAACCTATCTGCAAGAAGACAGGATCCTTTTCAGTTGTGACTTTTTCGGTTCACATATCGCAACGACTGATCTCTTTGTTGTTGATGAAGGGCGCGTTTATGAGCCCGCTAAGCGCTACTTTGCCGAAATCATGATGCCCTTCCGTAATATAATTGAAAAAAACCTTGAAAAATTAGCCGCTTACGATATAGAAATGATCGCTCCAAGTCATGGACAAATATATCCCCGCCCGGCATTTATTATTGATGCCTACCGTGACTGGATAATCGGTCCTCCTCGAAACACAGTACTCCTGCCCTATGTATCAATGCACAAAAGCACGAAGCAGATGGTCGATTATTTTGTCTCAGCCCTTGTAGAAAGAGGCGTTCGTGTTGAACAGTTTAACCTTGCAGTAACCGACATAGGAAAACTCGCCATGGCTATGGTTGATGCAGCTACAATCGTCATTGGAACCCCCACGGTCCTGGCAGGCCCTCATCCTTATGCGGCCTATGCCGCATTTCTTGCCAATGCCCTTCGGCCCAAAACAAAATTTCTTTCCATTATCGGCTCTTATGGATGGGGAGGGAAAACAGTAGAAACACTTGCCGGAATGATCCCCAAACTTAAGGTAGAGGTCATAGACCCTGTGCTTTGCAAAGGGGTGCCTTCAGAAGGTGATTTTAAAGCCCTGGATGCACTGGCTGCAACTATTGCGAAAAAACACAAAGAGCATAATTTTATTTAGAGTATTCGATAAAAATCGGGTTCGCCCGGTCTTTTATTGAGACCTTTGAAAAATGTTCAATTTTGCTCAAGTTCAAGGAAGCCGAAAATTTTAAACGTAGGAATACATTGAGTATTTCGAGGCTTAAAATTTGAGTTTACCCCGTAGCTCCGGCAGATGGTACTGGGGCCTGACGCAGAAATTGGGCAAAAGGGGGCGTTTTGCAAAGGTCTCTTATTGCAAGGAGAAGGAGAATAATTCATGAACGAACAAGCTCTGCATAAAATCAGCTACGGGATGTATATATTAACATCCGGAAAAAATAATGAATTTAATGGCCAGATCGTAAACTCCGTTATGCAGGCAAATTCGGAGCCTGCAACTATCGCGGCATGCGTAAATCACGACAATCTGACACATGAATTCATAGAAAACAGCAAGGTTTTTACTCTTTCGGTTTTGTCGGAGGATACCCCTGCAGGCATAATCGGCAAATTCGGGTTTAAGTCGGGTCGAGATATTGACAAATTTGAGGGGATCAATATTAAAACAGGACAAAACGGCGCGCCTATAGTCATGGAGGATTTTGTCGCAGCCTTCGTGGAGTGTGAACTGATAAATCAGATGGATATCGGCAGTCATACCATGTTTCTCGGAAGAGTTATAGGCGGAGACATTCTGTCAGACAAAACCCCGATGACGTATGCCTATTATTATACCATCAAAGGCGGCAAGGCACCGAAGAGTGCGCCGCATTACATTAAAACTGAAAAGTTACCGTCTATTCTTTAACCTTGTTTTTCATTTTTTGTATTTGCTGGTTGTAAAATGCAATAACCTCTCTCCTGTTCAGCATACCGACAAGACTTTGATGATCATCATCCTTAACTACAGGAAGGCTATCAATATTTTTTGTAGTAAATTTTTGAAGCACTGTGTTTAAATCATCAGATTGAGTGGCTACGATGATATCAGACACGCAAATATCCTTCATCAAAACCAGATGCTCAATTTCGCTGGAAAACAATACGCCCCTTATATCAGTGCTGGAAAATATTCCTATAAGTCTTTCATCCTTATCTATAACCGGAAAATAGTGCTGTTTTGTCTTTGAAAAATACTTTTTAAAATCTAAAAAACTCATATCCTGAGGTATTAAATCGACCTTTTTCACAATATGCATAAGGTCTTTGACTTTTATGGCCTGAAGAATATCTACAAAAAAATCTCCAAGATGAGCCGAAGAATTGATTCTTCCTTTAACCTGCTTTTTATAAATGGTCCATTTCTGGGCAAGTATGTATGACAGAGAACATACAAGAAGACTTGGCAAAAGCAGATGATATGAATTGGTCATTTCGCTGACAAATATAATTGTTGAAATCGGCGTGTTTGAAACAGCGGTAAAAAAACCTGCCATGCCAACTACGACAAAAGCGCCCGGCTGTGTTACAATGCCTGGCATGATTTGGTGAAAAAGCTTTCCGACAACACCGCCCATTGCTCCGCCTATAACAATCGAAGGACCGAACACCCCTCCACTTCCACCTGATCCTATTGAAAATGAAGTGGTAATTATCTTGCCAAAAGCAAGCAGAAAAAGAAATGGAATAGTCAATTCATTGTTAAGAGCCTGCTGAGCAAAACCATAACCAAAAGCCAGGGTCTGTGGCAAAAAGAAACCCACTATTCCTGTGCAAATCCCTCCTATGGCAGGTTTTATATGGTTTGGAATTTTAAAGGATTTAAAAAGGCTGGTTACACCATAAAATGATTTAATATATAATATTCCCGTGCCTACAACCACAAACGCAAGAATAATATAAGGCCCAAGTTCAAGTGGATTATGGAAATGAAAATCAGGGGAGTCAAACAAAGTCCCCCACCCGAATACCAGGCAATACATACAATAAGCCACTACTGAAGAAATTCCGGAAGGAATTATTACCTCGGATTCAAGTTCAGGATCTCTGTAAAGCACTTCTGCGGAAAAAATAGCCCCTGCAAGGGGCGCCCTGAATATACTTCCAACGCCTGCGCCGATTCCCGCAGCCATCATTATCCTTCTCTGCCGGTTCGACAGCTTTAACTTTGTCGCAAGAAATGAACCAAAACCGGCTCCTATCTGGGCTATAGGCCCTTCTCTACCGCCTGATCCGCCGGTTGTAAGAGTAATGGCAGAGGCTATTGTTTTGATTATTGGAACTCTGCCACGAATAAACCCGCCTTTTTCGTGAAATGCCTCAATTGCTGCATCTGTACCATGCCCTTCTGCTTCAGGTGCAAAAGTATATACAAGCCATCCACTTAATATGCCGCCAAAAGCGGGAAGAAATAAAAGGATATAACGATTAAAAGGAGTATTGGTTGGACTGAGCAGATGATGTTCACCAGCAGGAGAAGGTGGTCGATAGCCGGCCATAAGATCCATAAAATAATGAAGCCCCAGCTGACAAAGGTAATGAAAAACAATGGATCCCAATCCTGCGATAATACCTATTGCAACAAAATTAAGCATCCATTTGCCTGCATGGGCTATGTCGACGGCTGCCAATCTCATTGTTTCATGCTTTTGAGGTCTTCTACTCCCTGCAGTACAATATCAAATAATTTGCGGATATCTTCTTCTTCAAGGCAGGAAAAGGCTACTCTTAAATTTCTGTCGCCTATGGAAATAAGTCCTACCCCGTATTTATCTAAAAGATGCAGCCTCAGAGTTTCAGCATTTGTTGATTTTAATTTTATACACATAAAATAACCTGAATTAAATGGATAAACATCCCAGGCATCATTGTATTTTGGATCAGATAAAACAGTTTTTACTCGCTTTGCTCTGTTTTTTAATATTTCAAATTTTTCTTTTTTTTCTGTTGGATAATCCTCATGCTGCATGGACCTCAACACAATGGATTGACCAAGATGGGAACAATTTGATATTGAGCCTCTGATAGAACCGGCTGTTTTCTTTTCAAGGGCATCATATACCGGCGCAGTATCTCCATCCGCCATGCAGGAGTAAGTAATAAAACCCACCCTTAAACCCCAGACATAATTTTCCTTTGTAGCCCCGTCCATCTTTATGGCAAGCAGTCTGGGATGCTTATCACAAAATTTTCCAAAGAGTGATTCTTTAAGTGTTTCTTCCTCATAAAAAAGTCCAAAATAAGCATCATCTGTAACTGCAATTACATTTGTACCCTTACCCGCAACCTCAGTTAAGATATTAACAATACTATCTCCTTCATCCTTTGTTACTGTATAACCTGTGGGATTATGCGGAAAGTTAAGCAGCACTATTATTTTGTCATGTTTTTCTGATTCATCAAAAACCTTTTTCTCAAAGGCTTTAAGATTAAATCCCCCGGCCTCTGAAAAAAGCGGATAAGTTGTTATATTCCCCTGTTTTTTTACATTCATGATAAGGTTGTAGTTGCCCCACATCATATCAGGCAGTATGATTACGTCTCCCGGATTTATCCACATGTCTGCAACCATACTTATAGCATGAGTTATACCGCAGGTAATAACAGGGTTGCTTATGTGTTTATCTGCAAGAGAGGGATTTTTTTTAAAGATTGAATCCCGCCATACTTTTCTTAGTCCGGCAATTCCAAAGGATGGAGCATAAGTCAAGGACTCCTTTGCAGCTATTCCGTTAATTGCCTCCATAACCGAATTGAAACGCATGGTTCTTCCGTGTTCCTTTGCGATTCCTATGGTTGCATTTAACTCAAAAGCCTTTTCCTTTGCCTCTGCACTCTGGCTTAAAATTCCTTTTGGGAAAAACAGCTCTTTCCCTATATCAGACAACATCTCCATTATATAAGAATTGCCTGCTGTGATTGTATCATTAAGCTGCTTTGCAATGGGGTTCATAAATAGAATTTCCTTCCTGTTTCAAGTATATTTCCTGCAAAAACTAACTGCTGATTAAATTTAAATCAAAAAACCGGCTTTCCCAACACCGAAAATCTTACACAAAATACTATTTTTTACAATAAAAAACCCCGCCACATTACTGAACGGGGTTTACGTGTAAATTAAAAACAACATTATCTACCCCCTCTTTTAGATGCCTTGAGCGGATTGATTTTTGTTTTTACGACAGCTACTGCAGCGGAAACATGAGAGGCAAAATTGCAGGCGCCATTTCTCCATTTTAATGAAGGTTCAGGAGATATTGCACAATACCAGCCAGTTGGAAACTCTACGGTGCGGTTGCAGCCGTTGCACTGATCAACTACTTTATGGCAAATCCCGCCATTATAAGAACACCCTTTTTTTGTCATAAAAGGACATTCAACACCTTCCTTTATCGTTGTACAAACCATTGGAATCACCCCCTTTGCATTTTATTAAAATAAAACTGGAAATATAATCAAATACATATTTATTGTCAAATAAAATTTGATGGGGTCGTAGAAAATCCAAAATGCCTCTTAACCGTAATTCCGACGAAAGCCGGATTTCAGTATTTTCAAACAGTTACGGGTAGTTATCACTCCGGTTTTCAGCGGAGTGATAACTTTTTACAACGCCATCAAATTTGATTTTTCTTGTGGATTACCCTGAAATTCTAACTTTCAGATATTACAAGAAATATAAAATTGCACATTGACAGGATTTCATGTTAATATATATCCAAAATATTAGTAACTATTCAGCCACAGATTTACACAGACTTGTCCGCCTTTGGAGGATGACCGCAGATAGGTTTAAATACAGCAACTACTCAGGCACAGAGGCACATAGATTTTTGCCAGACCTGCAAATCTCTGAAGGAACGTCGAACATCGAACTTCCAACGTCGAATTATGGTACGCCTTCGGCGTTTCAATTTTATTAAAAAAATGAGCGGAGCGATATCCATATTCGATGTTTACCCGCCTTCGGCGGCGCCAGAGGCGACCAGGGTTCATCTTTTTCATGCAAAACAAATCCCCTCTGGGGATAGCCAAAGCCTGGTCCTCTGGGCCAGGATTCTTTACTTTGCTTTGTGCCACTGTGCCCTTGCCTTTCTGTGCCTGAATAGTTATATGATAACAAAAGAAAAAATATCCGTGATAATCAGCGTAGATCGGTGGCTGAGTAATTACAAATATTATAGATTTAATCTAAATTGAAAGGCTTTGTGAAAAAAATCATAATATGAGACCTTTGAAAAATGTTCAATTTTGCTCAAGTCCAGGAAGGCGACCAAATTTTAAATCAGGTTTAAACGCAGGAATATAAAAAAAATTATTAATTTTAAATGTTGAATTTTAAATTAATAATGGTTTTCCCTTCATTCAAAATTATCCTTAAACCTGACGCAGTAATTGGGCAAAAGGGGAGGTTTTGCAAAGGTCTCAATATATCAAGCCTGAATTCGGGTTTAAATAAAAGTAGAGGTAGTTATGAAAGAATCTATATCTCAGAAAACTCTTCATAAAATGGTTGCGAAATGGGCCTCTCCCAAACCGGAAACTTATCGTTTTAAGATTTATAAAGATACATCGGATTTTTTTAGGGTGGAATATGGAAGCGTAGTTGTTCTTGACGAAAGGCCCTTTCTGGTTTTGCATAACGCAAAGGAAGGACGTTTTGGCCTTGATGATGAGGAAAAATTCTGGGTTAAACGAGCAATTGATTTAATCGACGGAAGCAAAAAAATTATCAAGCTTGTTTTTTATGAAAAGTTTGTAGCCAATATCGCAGGTATTGCATTTGAATGTTTTAGAAGTCCCAGAAAAGAGGCGCGTATCCTGAATCTGGTAAAAGACCACAAAAATTTCATGCACGGGTACGGGGTAGAGGATGAAAAAAAAAATATTGTCAGAGTATTAGATATAATTAATGGAAAACCGCTTAATGATTATTTCCAAACTTTAGATATTGATCATAAGACTTATTTTCATGAACAGTTCCCGGAAATTTTAAATAAATATATTGAATGTATCAAGGCTATTAAATTTTTACACGAACATGGTGAAAAACACGGAGATATCCGTAGAGATCACATTTTCATTGACAGAAAAAACGGAGATTTTCGCTGGATAGATTTTGACTATAATTACCAGCATAGAGAAAATATATATTCTTATGATCTCTTTGGTCTTGGCAATATTCTAATATTTCTAACTGGAATGGGTGATGTGCTTACACCCGATCTTAAAAAACAAAACCATCCTGCTTTAAACTCGTTAACTGATGGTGATGTTAATCTTGTTTTTCATAATCGTCTGGCAAATTTGAAAAAGGTTTATCCCTATATCCCGGAAAATCTTAACAGAATACTCTTGCATTTTTCAGAAAGCGCCAACTGGTTTTACGATAATACCAGTCAGCTTCTGGAAGATTTAGAAGAATACATGCAGACAAAATGAAAAATATATAAACGATTGAAAGGAGGAAAGCATCATGAACAAAGAGTATCCTTTTAACAAAAACGTACTTATTGCAGTTGATGAGTCAGAAAACGCTCGTCGCGCGGTTTTATATGTAGCCCAGCTTCTGGAAGGCACTGAGGGATTCAGGATATCCATACTGCATGTAATTAATGAACCTGAAGAAGATTTTTTTCCAAATCCTGAAGAAAGAGATAAATGGATAATTCAACATAAAAATAAAGTTGATAAAATGCTGGAGGAATACCGTCAGATCTTGATAAACAGAAATTTTGATCCTGACACAGTTTCGGTTCAATCAACAAGACGATACTGTCCTTCAATGTCAAAATGTATTCTGGAAGAAAAAGACAAAACCGAATACAGCACGATTGTAGTTGGAAGACAGGGGCTTTCACGTACAGAGGAATTTCTCTTCGGCAGTATATCCAGCAAGATTGTCAACTATGCTCGCAACTGCACTGTCTGGGTGGTTGAATAAAAAATATTATAATTACAATTGATTGTAAAATTGGGGGGATATTATGAATGGTCTGGACTTAAATGAAAAGGCTGCTGCCAGATTTAAACCTTTTCTGGATATTGTATTAAACAATTACAAAGACAAACTTCATTCAATTCACGTTACTGGAAGCGCTTTGACTGAAGATTTCAATCCTGATACTTCAGATGTCAATTCTGTATTTGTTCTTAATAAAATAGATTTGAAGTTTCTTGAAAGTTTTGCGCGTCTTGGGAAAAAATTTGGCAAAAAACATGTTTCATCCCCTCTTATTATGACCCCTGAATACATATTAAAGTCCCTCGATGTTTTTCCTGTCGAATTTTTGACGATAAAAATAATTCACAAGACTGTTTTTGGAGATGATATCTTCAGCGATATTGAAATTAAACGGACAGATCTGCGGCACCAGTGTGAAAGAGAATTAAAAGTCAAATTAATAGGACTAAGGCAGGGATATCTTTCCAGTTCCGGAGATAAAAAATTTCTTTCAGATCTGTTTGTTGGTTCCTTTTCCGGATATATAGCTCTTTTCAGAGGTATAATAGTTCTTTTTGAAAAACCAGCTCCAGGTAAAAATGAAGATGTATTATCTGCTCTGGAAGAAGTATCCGGAGTTAATATCAATATGTTTAAAACAATTTTAAAGGCAAAAAAAGATAAAACAAAACTTTCTGTTGAAGTTCTTAATTCAATATTCGAAGACTATTATAAGGTAATTGAAAAACTGGGGGACATTACCGATGAAATTAAAGTATAATCTAACAGCTTTTATTTCATTCCTGTGTTTGTTTTTTCTGACAGTACAAATTGCAAATGCCATCAGCATACCCAAAACTCCAGGCAACCATGTTGTTGATCTTGCAGGCATCATTGATAACTCTACTGAAGCCAAAATCAATCAATACTTAAAAGAGCTTGAACAAAAAACAACCGCACAGCTTGCCATCCTTACAATACCGAGTCTTGAAGGAGAATCAATTGATGATTTTTCAATAACAGTAGCCCACGATCAGTGGAAATTGGGCCAAGAAGGAAAAGATAACGGTCTCTTGCTGGTAGTCTCTCTAATGGAAAAAAAATACAGAATTGAAGTTGGTTACGGCCTTGAAGGAATTATACCAGACAGCCTTGCGGGAAGTATTGGCCGCAGTTATATTGTACCATTTTTCAAAAAAGGGGATTATTCAAACGGAATTTTTGCCGCATCTACTGTGCTGGCTAATATTATTGCCAAAGAATCCGGGGTAACAATAACCGGGATGCCGCAATTAAAACGCATGGTTCAACAGACAAAAGAAAAACAGCCTACCAGTATTTTGGGCAATATATTATTTTTGATCTTTATTGTAATCATGATTGCCCTGTTTATAAAAAATCCAAAGCTATTCCTTATGTTTATTCTCCTTTCATCAATGGGAGGAAGGCGTGGCGGAGGTGGAGGTGGAGGTTTCGGAGGCGGCGGTTTCGGAGGCGGCGGCGGCGGTTTCGGAGGCGGCGGAGCTTCAGGAGGCTGGTAACTGAATAATACGGAGGAACTTTATGTCAAAAACATCAAAAAATATTCTTATCATTTTAGGCGTTGTTTTATTAGCTGGTTTCCTTTTGGGAGGAAAGCTCATCAATGGATATAATACAGTCATTACCATGGACGAAAATGTCAAGGGAAAGTGGGCTCAGGTAGAGAATCAACTTAAACGAAGATTTGACCTTATTCCAAATCTGGTTGAAGCAGTTAAGGGTTATGCAAAACACGAAAAAGAACTGTTTGAAAATATCGCAGAGGCCAGAACAAAATACTTCCAGGCAAAAACCGTTAAAGATAAGGTAGCAAACGCAAACCGCCTTGAAGGTGTGCTTTCAAAACTTCTTTTCCTTCAGGAAAGATACCCGGACCTTAAAGCAAACCAGTCATTCCTGAAGCTTCAGGACAGCCTGGAAGGGACTGAAAATAGAATTGCAGTTGAACGAAAACGCTATAACGACGGGGTTCAGCTTTTAAACACATATATCCGGACATTTTTTGGAAAGCTTTATGCTTCATTTGCAGGGGTTTCCAAAGCTGAATACTACGAAATTCCTGAAGCAGAAAAAGCAGCGCCAAAAGTAAAATTTTAATTTAATGCAGATTGCCAATGAATGTACCATTAACTCTTGAAATATTTTCCGACTATACCTGACCATGGTGTTATTTCAGTACCGGGTGTATTGAACAGTTGGAAACGGAATTTGATATAAGCTTGCGATGGCGGGCGTTTCCTCTTAACACAGATACGCCGGAGGATGGATTGCCCATTGAGGTCGTTGCCAGACAATACGGCGTGGATGTTGCGGACATGATGGACCATTTGCACAAAACAGCAGAGACCCTCAACCTGCCGTTGAAAAATATTGAACGGGTATACAACAGCCGCAAGGCCCAGGAGTTGGGCCTCTGGGCCCAGTCACAGGGCCAGGGGGTAAAATTTCATCTTGCGGTTTTTCAGGCCTATTTTGTTGACAATAAAAATATCGCTCGGCTGCCGGTGCTTTTGCATCTGGCCGAGGTTGCGGGCCTGTCCTGCCGGGCCGCGCAAGAGGTGATCGAAACCGGTGCTTTTGCCGCGGCCGTGGATGCGGACTGGTCTGTTTCACGGGAAAAAGAAATTCGGTTGGCCCCGACATTTGCAATTAACGATGCGAAACTGGTCGGAGCCAAACCGTATCCCATAATCCAAAAATTTGCCGAAAAGAACAAAGCAAAATATAGAATTGTAAACTGAGTATGCCTCATAGAGACTTTTGAAAAATGCTCAATTTTGCCTGTCCAGTTAAATCCCGGAGGGCTATTTAACCGGGGTTCGAGTTAAAAAAGGCAAAAATTCATATCATGCACTTCCGAGCTCTTTCTTTAACCAGTTTTTTACCTTTCCTTCCACGGCATATACCCCTTTGTGTTTCCCATTCATCTTGATAAATTCATTCTCAATTTCTTCGGGCATTTCAAATTTTGCCAGCTCGTGCGCATCTTCCGAGTTTCTGCGGATAAAATATATAACGGGCTTATCCTTCCAGTTGTTAACAGCAAAATAATGAGAAACGTCTTTTTTGGAACGGATAACATAATTGCCCCTGGTCCAGTTGTTTCCCCATTCAAGATATAGACGAACCGCTTCATCAGGCGTCATGTCCCAATCGATCTCATTTATTAACCGTCTGTCGTTTTTAATATCTTTTAAAGTTTTCATGTCTTATTCCTTTATAGAATATGGTTATAGTTTACTGCTTAGATATAAGAGCAAAATATATGCCATTTGTTACAGTTGGAATTAATTCGTAAAAGATCATCTCCAAATTAGAGAAGAACCCTTTGTAATTATTATTAAAAATATGATTGATAGCGTTTTGGGGCTATAAGAAAAGATGAAGGAGGTAATGTGAAAAAGCAATTATAGAGGCAATTATAATGTATTGAAAGACAAAGGTGTATCATAAACAAATTGATACACTGAGACCTTTGCAAAACACCCCCTTTTGCCCAATTTCTGCGTCAGGTTTAAGAATAATTTTGAGTTTTGGATTTTTAATTTTGAATGAAGGAAAAACCATTATTAATTTAAATTTAATAATTTTTTATGTATTCCTGCATTGTATGTTCAAAGTTAGAGAAAATAAAAAATAAAACGTGGGTACGGGGGTGTCCTCCGTCCGCTTATAGTAATACGAAAATGAAAAGCTTTCTTTTATCGGTAAAACTAACCATTATAGCGGAAGA
>Ga0208648_1000895_pt1 | contig 27240 bp, 16 predicted proteins | sample AntAceMetag02UKL_FD_184772 | JGI IMG/M metagenome (GOLD analysis project Ga0208648, IMG submission 184772) | Saline lake microbial communities from Ace Lake, Antarctica - Antarctic Ace Lake Metagenome 02UKL (SPAdes) (version 2) | ecosystem: Environmental > Aquatic > Non-marine Saline and...
ACAGATCGTCTCAACCATCGCCCTAGAAAAGTGCTTGGATTTAGATCCCCGTATGAAGTATTCTTCGGGGTGAAAAAACGCTACACCAAAACACCATTAGCTGTTGCACTTCGAACTTGAATCCGCGCCCTTAAAAGAACCTTCTAATCCAAAAAAGTGACTTTTTTCGGGGTGTTTGTTAAGTCTTCACGGTTAGTTGGCTTGGTCCGACCCCAATGTGAAATGCTGGGTTCAAAATAAATTTTTTTATCGGCTTTTTTTGGGTTTAAAGTAACCGGCCATTTAGCAACGCAATTAAAGTTCAAGGAAATAGATAAAAACAATGCCTTTTGCAATCACGATTTTTATTAGCGCTTTTTTCCTCTTTCAAGTACAGCCAATCATTGCCCGGTTCATTTTGCCCTGGTATGGGGGAAGCCCGGCAGTGTGGTCCACCTGTATGCTGTTCTTCCAGGTCGGCCTGCTCGTTGGATATATCTACGCACATCTAATGGCGCGTTATATCAAGCCACGCAACCAAGTTATACTGCATGCAACTTTGCTGGCAATATCCCTAATGTTTCTACCGATTACACCTGATACTGCGTTGAAACCCATGGGAGACAGTGATCCCATATGGGGAATCATCCGGTTGCTGTTTCTCACTGTGGGTGCACCCTATATCCTCATATCATCAACCGGTCCGTTGCTCCAACATTGGTACAACTTGAAGTATGCTGCCAAATCTCCCTATCGTTTGTACGCGCTATCAAATCTTGGCTCTCTGCTGGGATTAATCACATATCCTTTTCTGGTTGAACCTAACATGGTTCTTGCCTCACAAACAATTCTCTGGTCTTGCGGCTATGTGCTTTTCGTAGGTGTCTGTCTCTGGAGCGGCTTCTCTTTGCTCTCGGCAAACAATGCTGTTCAGTCAAAGGTTTGTTCTGAAACACATGCCGTGAGTACGCCTGTGAAGACCAATCCGATACTTTGGGTAGGTCTCTCGGCATGCGGTTCAGTCATGCTTCTGGCTATCACGAGCAAGACTACGCAAGACATTTCCGTAATCCCGTTTCTTTGGGTGCTTCCTTTGACCCTCTATTTAGCCACCTTAATTATTGCCTTCGACAACCCGAAGTGGTATCGCCGCAAAATCTGGCTGCCGGCTTTTCTGATTTCAACCGCCCTACTTACATACCTGCTTCAGCCAGACACCAAACTACACATCGTAGCCACGGTCTCACTCTATAACATGGCAATGTTCTGCATCATTATGGTCTGCCATGGCGAGCTGGCACGCAGTAAACCACCAGCTCATCAACTCACGTTTTTTTACCTCATGATATCGCTGGGCGGAGCAATCGGGGGGGCGTTTGTAAGCTTTATTGCTACCAAACTGTTTCCCGCCTACTGGGAACTTCAGATCGGGATAAGTATTGCCTTAATTCTGGCCGGTTTTTCACTGTTCAGCCTTCGCAGCCAAAAATCCGGACGCTGGTATGTTGCCGGCAAATGGCTATGGTCAAGCTTTACCATTGCAATTATTACCATGCTGGTCATTTCGATAGTCGAGGCTGACGGCGATGCCCTGACCACTCGCCGCAACTTTTATGGCGTACTTCGTGTGCATGAGCGCAATAAAGCAACTCGCGACCATCTCCGCAAGCTCTATTGCGGACAAATAAACCATGGGTTACAGCTTTTCCATCCTTCACAAAAAAAACGTAAGGTTTCTTACTATTCGCCACACAGCGGCCTTGGGATCGCGTTCCGTCGACATCCAAAGCGTTTAACCCGTTTAGGTGAATTTCGTACCAAAAACCAAGATAGAAATCTTCGAGTTGGAGTAGTCGGGCTGGGAATCGGAGTCGTTGCATCATGGGGACTGCCCGGAGATAGTATCCGGTTCTACGAGATAAACCCTGAGATCATCAATCTCGCCAACGAATTTTTTACCGTGCTAAAAGATACTAAAGCCGCGGTGGAAGTGGTTGTCGGAGATGGCAGAATATCGCTTGAACGCGAATTAAATGAGCAAGGCTCGATGCAGTTCGACATCCTGGTTGCCGATGCTTTTTCCGGCGATGCAATACCGGTTCATCTGCTCACCCGAGAAGCGTTTGCACTGTACTTCAAACACCTGCGAGATGATGGTATCCTGGCGGTGCATATTTCCAACCGCCATCTCAATCTCAGGCCGATGGTATACGGACTGGCCAAGGCTATGGATATACCGGCACTCCTGATAAAAAATAAGAAGCGCCGCAAGAGCTTCATCAAAGGGTCAAAGTGGATTCTTCTGACAAAAAATAAACAGTTTCTTAAGGATCCCAAGGTGTTAAAATATGTCACCCCCTGGCCGGACGACATCCGTAACGACATCATCTGGACGGATGATTACAGCAGCCTGCTTAAGGTGCTTAAGTAATAAGCTGTAAGCGCCACTTTCAAAGGCCCGGCTTACCCGCTAATAAAACTATTAGGAGAAAAGTACTATTATGGAAGATGCCGTTAAAAAATTTTTAAAAAGAAATGCATTTTTAAAACCGCTTTGCATTGTCGCATTCACATTTCTCATACTGACAAATCAACAGGCAGGCATTACCTCTGCCATTGTTGTTGCTTTCTCAGTACTGCTTTTGCTAGAGGGTGTATTGTCCCTGAAATTTACCAAACCATCCCTGGAAAGCGGATTGCAAAAAATCCAGGGAAGCGACTTGTCAGATGAGGAAAAAACAAGAAGGGAAACCGCCTTAAAAAAAGCAAATAAAACTTTTTCAATTTTCAACATTATCGTTGGGGTTGCAATCCCCGTTGTCTGGTTCTTTATACTGTAATCATAGAACCCGCGGCTTGAGAATGACGTGCTTGCCTAAAATTCACGCCCGCGGGTCACCGGCTGCGTTACGTAAAGAGAAAGTACTCATGGATACATCAACATTGGTGTGGGGAGTGATATTGGGGTCCATAGGATTTGGGTTCTTTATATATGGAAAAAAGCAAAAAGCCATCATTCCGCTTATAAGCGGAGTAGGGTTAATGGTATTTCCCTATTTTACCTCAAATGTATTCATCCTTGTCACTACCGGAATTGTTTTTATTGCCCTACCCTTCGTTTTAAAAAGGTAGCTACTTTTTTTATACTAACCGACAAATAACTTCTGCACCCTACCCCTGCCAATGCGGCCGTGAGGCTGTCCAGCGTGCGACCTCTTCCTGAATCCAGCCGTCAAGACCACTCGCACAATAAAAACGCGGCTGCAGCAGATCATCATCTAAGGCAATGACTCCTTCTGAAACTGCTGTGCGGGCAAGCCCGGTTCCAGGATATATGCGGATGCCGGTGGTAAGTTTCAGAAAATCAAGCGGCAGGCTGTCCGCAAAAACAAGGCTCTCGTGCACGGTATCGCGGGTCTCGCCCGGACCGGCCAGAAGCAAATAGCCCTGGAGCTTTATGCCGTGCTTTTCAAACAAGCCTGCGGCATGGCGCACATCCTCTACAGAAAAACGCTTGTTCATGCGTTTGAGTATTGCCGGGCTACCGCTTTCAAACCCCAGGGATATCTCCGTGCAGCCTGCGCGAGCCATGTCCTCAACAAGATCTTCGGCTACCTTGTAAGGGTACACGATGCAGCTCCAGGTGATTGGCGGCACGCTGTCGATGAGCGCCCGGCACAATTCACGGGCATAGTCGCCGGGAAGATTAAAGGTATTGTCAGTACAGTAGAAGCGCCTGAAGCCTGCTTCATAATGGCGCCGGATATGACCAGCAACATGTTTGGAATTGCGTGTGCGCAGCGTAGTGCCTTCAATGCTGGCTGTTGAGCAATAACTGCAAGCAAGCGCACAGCCACGCCGCGTCTGAAACGGCAGCCACACTTCTTCGCGCCCTTCTGCGGGACAGGACCACAGAGCTGGATCAGGCTGCGGCAGGCGGTTAAAATCAGGGGTAGCGCATCTTTTTTTAACCGGGGTGTAGGATTTGACGTAAACACCCTTGATCATAGTAACATCAACACCCAGGCGCAATTGGTCAAGCACCGCCGGCAGTCCTGCCTCGCCATCGCCTACTATGCCGATATCGCCGTCCAGCCATTCAAGCAGCAGCTCTGGATACATGCTGTAACCGGCTCCACCCAGAATTATAGGGGCTTTCGTGAGGGCGCGACAGGTTGCAGTGATCGTCTTCAAGGGATCAAGCAGAAACCGCGTGTCCGTCATTGACTGATCATCGATATTGCGCACCGCTATGCCGATGGCATCCGGGATGAAATCTTTAAGCGCCGCGGTAACAGCAGCCTCAAAATCACAATCAGGCAGCACATCAACCAGTTTCACATCATGGTCGGCCTGCTGCACAGCCGTTGCAACGCTGACCATACCAAGCGGCAGCGTGGGCATGATCAGGTCCGGCATTGAACAGGAAAAAAAAAGTACCTTCATAAAATTACCTTATACCATGAAAAAAATAGCGAACAGCTGGAGAAGAATAAGCGGCTGGCCTCATTTACTTGACCACCCGGAGTTTCCAGTAAATATTTGTTGGCCTGAACATATAACACCATCTCTGCTCATATTCACGCATTGAAAACATTGAAATAACCCTTCCAATTAAACCCATCGGATGCACACCAAACGCAAGGCGCCTTTCACTCTGACTAAACATTTTTTTTTGATAATGACATTCGTTACCACACATTTTGTCCAGAGAGAAACAAGACATATGAAACAAATGGGTTATATCAATAAACGAGTCCATCGAAGCAAAATGCGGTGTCACTATGCTTACAAGAGCATCATTTTTACTTACTCTATGAACCTCCTTTAGAAAAGCATAGGGGTCCTTTACATGTTCAATTATGTGATGCGCCCACACCTCACGAGCACAATCATCGGGGAACGGCAATGGCATGTTAAGATCATGCTGAACATCCATCCCGTCACAAGGATATAAATCAACCCCGACAAATCCCGACACCCTGTTTCCGCCACATCCCAAATTAAGCCTAATATCTTGTTTAACAGACGCCATGCGAATGTTTTCCCTTTTGGAAGAGGTGTGCAAATATATGGACCTGATCTTTATCCTGGTGTTTCAAAGGTATCATACTCTTTAAATACCCAATTTTTTAGTATAGCCCTTACTTCCACCTCACCCCGAGGTTAACTGGTGCTTAAAAAACGCAATCACGCTTTCATGCGCCCAATCAGCAGCGCCCATATGCTTCAACAAAATTTTACCATCGGGAGCAATGATGAACGTTGCGAGTATGCCCGCCGCGTTTATCTCCGGCGGAGAAGGTGTTTCAGAATAGAAGACAGTAAAGGAATATTCCTTTTCCTTTATAAAATCTTTGAGCATTTCCGCACTCTCGTTAGAAACACAAACAAACGCCATCGTTTCGCCGAATAGCCCATACAGCGTATCAATGGAAGGCATCTCGGCAACACAGGGCGAGCACCACGTGGCCCAGAAATTTAGAAAAACCGTTTTGCCCTGTGCGTAGTCCTTGAGGCTGACCTCAACACCGTCAAGGGTCTTCACCGTCCAGTCAAGACTCACAGTGCGTTCAGCGGGCAACTCCGGCGGGTTGAGACCTCCGCTTCCGCCACCATCCAAACCGCCCGTAATAAATGTACCATACACATAAACAGATCCCCAGAGAACAAACGGGAAGCATATAAACCCTATAATAAAACCGGCAACCGACGATTTGCTTATAATTTTGATGCACTAACTCCTGATTAAAAAAAAATGCATATAATCCTATTGTTCATTTTTTCCGGATGTATTCATCTGATGAAACAATCGCCACGCCATTATACTTAAAACAGCCACACCCGCGATAAGCACTGCCCACAAAATCCATACCTTCCAAGGCACCGGCGGTTTAGGCGGGAGTAAACATCCTTCGCCACCAAGCACGATTCCGTTTTCGATCCTTGCCTTTTTCAAAAAGATCTTTTCCTTTTCCTTGCCAAAAACGCCCAGCATTGCATCAAGCGGCTGTTTCGAAGTCCCGACAACAGCGCTTCCATAGGCTAGTGTAAACGGCCCTTCTCCGCGGGCTACAAACACTAGCTCATGCGGGATCCACCCAAGCTGAAGGACCGGAATCACACTGCCCATGCCGCTCGCAACTCCTGCTTCAATCCGCCAGTAACGATCAGCAGTACAACAAACGGATACCGGATTATTTTCTATCAATGTTCCATCAACAGTGAGGGTATAAAAAAGGTTCCGCACCTGATAACGCCACTTTGATTGCTCGTCGTTTCTTGACAGCACCCGCGCCCGCACAAGGCTATTACGCTCAGGAAGCTTAAGGTTGACTGCATCAACGGGAAATTGCGCCTCATTTTTATATTCATAGGCCGGTTCTTTCTCATCGACTGCATTTCCCGTAATATCCACCCATTGCCGCACCTGCCTGTTAATGCTCAACTCATCGGGAAACAGTGCCTGAACCGAAATCACTTGTGCACCCTGAGCCTGACCCGGCCATGACATACGCATATATGTTGCAGCCCGGCCCAACGTAATGTCCTGCCGGTTGAGACGATGACCGCCAAAATCGAGCTTCACCAACGCGGCATTACGAACCATGGTATGCCATCGGTTCAAATCATTACTCCCCTGAACATCCACGGACACAGAAAAACTTGTACTGTTATCTGTCCAGTCTATACGCAAACCAATGGGTCTTTTTTTGAGCATAGAGGCATCAATAATATAGGCTGCAAGTTTGGATCCGGGAGCCGTGCTGTCAGTACTTTTCACATCAACCACAACGCCGTTTTCATTCGTTGCCACATGGATGTCTACTCCGCTGCCATTGGCGCCATCTGCTTCATAAACAGGAAAAAATGGCAGAGCGACAGGAGGCTCAGCTTCTTTTTTAACCGTGCTTTTTTGAACAGAGCGACGCAGCATATGCGGCACCGCTTCACCCCGGGCGTTATACATGCGTATATCACCGAGATCATCCCGATATATGCGCCGGTACACCTCTTCGGGCAGGATCAGTGTATAAACAGCTCCCGTTCCGGGAGTCTCAACAATAAACCCGAATGCAAAATCCCTTGGTTCGGGCTCTGCGGCAAAGGCAGTCGAGCCCAGGAAGATCGCTATCATAACAAAAACAAACCTCTTCATTGCAGTTCCTCCTGTTTGCGCTGCGGGGGAAGCGGTGAAAAATAACCCACAACAAGAAGCAGCACGCCCACGCCGATAAAGGAAATTATGCGCGCTACCGTGCCTATGTCCGCAAGGTCAACAGTAAACAGTTTGAAAACGACAACCCCCACGAGCCCGGCACCCGTAAACCATACCCGGCGACTTTGTATGCGAACGGCAAACATTACCACCCCAAGGGCTGTCAATGTCCAGATAATGGATGCTGACGTCTGAAAAATAGCTGAACCCCATATTCTTGAACCGTCAAAAGGAACGCCCGCCAGAAAATGTGTCGCACGAGCGATAACAGCATTCAGCCAGATAAAAACACCGGCGGCAAACACACTAAAAAAACGAGTCCGGTACGCCGATACCTCTGCCCGGTTTTCAATATACCATCGAGCTATCAGGAAAAATGCTGCAATCTGTGCCATTTCCAGGGGATTAAGTAGCGGCAGATAGTCAAGCGGGGCAGGTCTGCCCTCCTGCAGGCAAGCGGCTATGATCCAGGCGGCAAGAAACCCTGCCAAAATACCCGTACCCACACAGAGATATTCCCGCGACCAACGCTGTATCGGCCATGCCACACGCCGACCCCACGCAAACAATCCGGCAGCTATACAACCCGGCACAACGCACCATGTAACAAACTGCCAGATGTTGCCTTCATGGACAATCAGGTCGATCCAATAAGAAGCCTCGAACGTCAGGATAGCCGTCACAAGCAACAAAGAAATGACGTGAAACAACCCAAGAACTTTTTTCGGCCATGTGCGCTCATACACTCTCAACAGATAGTAATTAATACCCAGCGAAATGAACCACGCGGCAAGGCCCCAGCGGCCAAAGGGATGCTCATAGGAATAGTTCTGTACAAAAGCAGCCGTCGCCAGAAGAGCAAGGGAAGGCAGCAGACCACAGGGTATAAAAAGACAGTCGCGCCAAGCAAACTTGCGGTTCAGGCTGCTTAAAGCACAGCAACTCAGCGACAAAAACACAAGCGCTGTAAAAATGCCGTGTCCCGAAACTGCGTGTACGTAAATTTCCCTAAGCCCTCCTCCAAACCACCACAGTATCGCCCAAACCATCACGGCAATATGAAGCTGTTTCTCCCAGTCCATGAGCCGTTCCCGATAGGCCCCATAACAATAATTCGAAAAAAAGGCCGCAATGCTTAGCATAAAGCAGCCTAAATAAAATGCGTTTACAACAGGCATCGAATTAGAATGATTCGGAATAGCACAGATAAGTGCAACCCCTGCGCACAGCTGTAGCAAAACACCGAAACTACGTGCCAGACAGCGACGCTGGCGTAGGCCTATCCAGACCAGCGCCCCGCCTTCAAGAGCCCAGGACCCTGCCGTCCAGAAACTGTCGAAAGCAAAGGGAATGGCCAGGCTTCCGAACACTACGCCAAGGGCAAGAAAAGCTTCCGTCAACAATCGTAATCCTTCCGCATGCTTCTTCCAGAGAATAACAGCAGTCACGATATAAAACGCAGCAAGGCCGCAAGCACTGAATGCCAGGCCATATTCAAAGTCCTTTACCAGAGCGCTTTGCAGACCGAATGCCACCAGGGGAAGCCCGAAAACCAGAGAACCATCGACAATGCCTTTTAACCGGGGAGGCTGGCGCAGGGCAAAAAGAATGGAGATAACAGCGTACATCAGGAAGAAAAGAATGAGAAACGGTTCCGTAGTGGCAAAATACTCCGGGCTGTAATATGAGAATCCCCAGAAAGCACCAATCACAAACGTAAAAAGAAAACCCGTAAGGTTTAACTCACGCCAGGATTTATACCAGGCCGTACCCAGAACACCGACATTAAGTAACGCATAATAGGAGAACAGCATCACATGGCTGCCGCCGCCGCTGGAAACAAGCACGGGAGCAAGAAAACCACCACAAGCGCCAAACACGGCAAGTGAGCGGGCATTCTGCAGCACAGCAAGCATACCGGCAAGCGCCACAATCGCCACCATAAGAACGAGTGCAAGCACCGGGGGTATAAGCGCATACAGCTTTACCGCACTGAAAACGGTAAGATACAGCACGCCAACCGCACCGCCCTGCAGCAAAAGCGCATAGGCTGTTTTTTTAAACCGCAGGCGCCAACCAAACACCAGCAAAACCAGGCCGCCGGCTGCTACCCCGCACAGCCGCAGTTCAATAGGAATCAACCCCCGGCTTGAAACATATTTCAAAAAAAATGCCACGCCGAAAAAAAGAACAATGAGTCCGATACGCACAACAACATTACCGGTCACAAAGAAATTCTTTATGTACTCCGTAATCTTCTGTCCAAGATCGGACTCTGTGCCAGATGACTTCACGGCAGCAGCCTGCCATGCAGACGGACGTTCCACCTCAGGAGAAGATTCTTTCGGCGCAGCAGACAGCGACGTATCTTCACAAGTGACTTCCTCCTGCACGGCATCACTTTGACTTTCCAGAACCTCCTGCGAAACAGCAGGTGCGTTGTCCTGAACCGCATGCGTTTCCTGCTGTGCACCGGCACCCTTGAGAACCCCTTGCTCCAGCCGGTCTATGCGCCTCTCGATTGACGAAATTTTTACCACAAAAAAAGCAACGGCCCCAATCCCGATAAGCAACATAATCATAAATATGCCCATATCCGCTCACTTTCAATTTAAGGAAATTTAGAGTCAACCATTTGTTACAAGGTGGCACTTTTTGTAAGGCACACCCCGAAAGCGCTCCTCAACTAACGGAACATCCGCAAACATGCAAATATCCGTCAGTTCACTTTTAATTAATCGATAATTTTATGTAAAAACTTTATGTTTTCTTCAACAAATTCGCAAGCAAAAAAAGCAGCCGAAAACTGATGCTAGAATCCATCGCAAACACAGAGTGGCACCATACACTTGCAAAACAAGAACCATTAAAATATACTGTTTCGTCAAGACGCTTAGCAAGCAACATGTTGCAAAGCCGCACGAATCCACTTTCCAGTCTTCACCCAAAGGGAAACTATGGAAAAAATACGCGTTATATTGTTAGAAGACAATGACCTTATCAGAAGTTTAATAAGTACTGTTTTGGAATCCAGGGGATATGAAGTCTTTAAATTTGCAACACCTGCAATTTGTCCATTACAAAAAAAACCAGAATGCAACTGCACTGATACATCGAGATGTGCAGACATAATACTATCAGATTTGGGAATGCCCTCTGTTTCTGGAATAGAATTTATAAAAAACCAAAAAGCCAAGAAGTGTAAAACTCCTTATATAGCAATGATGTCCGGCAACTGGCCAACAGAGGATGTGACAATCGCAAGAAAGCTTGGGTGTAAAATCTTCAACAAGCCTTTCAATATGTCTGAAATGGAGGAGTGGCTGGATTACGTTGAGAAAAACATCGATTTAGATCGCGAGCTGTCTAACTCCATATTTGAGAATTCTGAAAAAACCTGACAAATCTCTACAATCGGGTCTCAGGTTACGTTTTAGAACGCTGCACTCAAGCGCTATAGAAAAAAACAAAAGGAGGAAGCCATGAAACTCAACGTAAAGGCTTTTGCTTTGACATGCGCCTTGGTTTGGGGCCTGGGATTGTTTCTTCTTACCTGGTGGATAATTGCATTTGATGGCGCGACGGGTGAGGCCACTCTGATTGGCCGGCTGTATCGCGGATACAGCATAAGCCCTGTTGGCAGCATTATCGGACTTCTCTGGGCCTCAATAGATGGCTTAATCGGCGGAGCTCTATTCGCATGGATCTATAATTTTATCGCATGCCGCGCAATAAAATAGAAATTTCTTTCCTTTAAAATTTGCTATACGCGCTGCCACTATCGAGTTGCTTTTGAACGTCAGAAGGATCTTCAAGCGCGTCCGGGGAAGCTTCTGATTGAGATACCCCTTCAGCCAGCGCAACAAGTCCATCCACAAGACTGTTCATGTTCGATGCAAGCGCACTCATGCCCTGTGCGGCAGCGGCTGACTCCTCGGAATTCGCAGCGCTCATCTGTATACCCTTGTTCATTTCACCCACCGCCTGGTTGATCTGCTCAATGCCCGCGGACTGCTGACCCGAGGCAGCGGCAATTTCATTAACCAGGCCTCCAACCTTAAGCGCAAACTCGGTCATTTTAACAAACGCCTCATGAGTCGTGGTAGCGATTTCAGCTCCAGTGCGCACTCTTTGTGAGGTTTGCTCAAGCAACTCCGTGGTATCGCGCACGGCCTCAGCCGAGCGGCCCGCAAGATTGCGCACCTCATCAGCTACAACAGCAAATCCCCGGCCGCTCTCCCCGGCCCGGGCCGCTTCAACCGCTGCATTCAGCGCCAAAAGATTTGTCTGAAACGCAATTTCATCAATCGTTTTGATAATCTTAAAGGTCTCGTCGCTTGCCTGCAATATCCCGTCCATAGAATTGACCAGCGAAACCATTGAATCATTGGCATCTTTTGAAACCTGGCCGGACTCAGACATGAGACTGTCAGCAAGCTTTGATTTCTCGGCGTTTTCACTGGTAATGGCCGACATCTCTTCAAGTGAGGACGATGTCTCCTCAAGAGATGCGGCCTGCTCGGAAGCACCCTGCGCAAGTTCACTGCTCGACAGGGAAGCCTGCTGCGACACGGTATGCACCTGCTGCGAAATCGCATTCATCTCATTAATGGTGTTTTTCAATGGTCGAATAAGCCTCCTGGACAGCCAAAAGCCGCACAGGACGGCAATAATAATACCCGCTAACATCATGGCGGCCTGGGTATAACCGGCAGCCATGATTATCTCATGAAAATCTTGCCGGGCCTGCTGCATAGCACCGGCAAGCTCAGTGTCCGAAAGATTATTGAGCTGCGTGAGCTGGGCCTTTGTTTTTTCATACGTTTCCATCATATCCTGTATGACCGCCTGTTCCTGCGCCTCGGTTTCTGCGATTCTTTTCTCGCTGGTCAAAATAGGATGCAGAAAAACCTCGTAGTCCATTTGGTTCATATTGTAGTTGAGGATTGCTAACAGGTCCTGTCGCTTATCGGCATCAACCGTGATAAGCTGCTGCACGGTTTTAAAAAACCTGGCATGATGCACTGCCAGCTCTTCAAGCGCACTGTTCAGTACAGTATCATCACATGCAAAGGTCGGGTACCAGCTCCCAAACATAGTCTTTTCAGGAGCAATGTCCTCGGCCCTGACCTCAATCCCGTGTTCAACAAAACCCTCAAGCTGCTTCACAATATCACGCTGTTGAGAGATTGCCTTGTAGAGGAATCCGGGGAGATCATAGCGGCGACCGTTATAGTCAAAACTATACTGAATCCTTTGCCGATGCGCGACCATAAGCGCTTCTGCTTTTATTGCAAAATCAGCCTTGAGGCTCTGCAGCTGTTCTGTAATTTCCTTCACTTCCCCGGTGGGAACGAGTATTTTCATAGAAAGGCCCACCCGTGTGTACAATGCACCTTCTGGGCTTTCTAAAAAGGCAGGGCTTTCAGTTCCCATGGCAAGCATTGCAGTACACATACCTAATGCAGTAAGAGCACCACGAATGTCCTGCTCAGCCTTCTCAAAATCGGTTCTGGCAAGCAGATAGCTTTTACATGCACTCAAGCTTTTTTCGGAAGCAAGCAAAGCTTCCATGGATACTGTTTTAAGCGGAATTTTTTCCTGCATAACCGGGTTGACAGAACGAGCGATACGCATAGTCGAATCCATGCCGACATATGCCGCAATACAAACCAGCAGGGCCATAACAAAAACAGTACCCAAAATTTTCTTACTTATATTAAGTTTCATAAATACGATCCCATTCTGTTACCACAGATACATATCTCTTATAAAAAAAAGCCGAAAACAGAAAAAATAAAATAACGCATATCTCTACCGCAATAAATTTTAATCAAAATACAAAATAATACGTATGGTTGTCAATAATTATAGATAGATCACACTATCGATAAAAAACTTTCAGGGTTGCTATGACGGATGATACCACATTCCTCAGAAAACTGTATCGAGGAAACAATATAGACCCTATTGACAACAATATCTATGTAATACGGAAATCCGGGAATGGCTTAATAGGCGGGGCTGTGTTCGCATAAATTTATAATTTTATTTCCTGCCGTGCTGAAAAACAGGAATTCTCTTCGTTAAAATTCGCTGTGCGAGCGGCCTCTCTCGAGTTGCCTTTGAACGTCAGATGGATCTTCAAGCGCATCCGGGGATGCTTCTGTTTGCGATGCACCTTCAGCCAGCGCAACGAGTCCATCCACAAGACCATTCATAGTTGCCGCAAGCGCGCTCATACCCTGAGCAGATGCCGCGGACTCCTCGGAGTTTGCCGCGTTCTGCTGTACGCCCTGATTCATTTCGCCCACCGCCCGGTTGATCTGCTCAATACCTGCGGACTGTTGGCCCGAGGCAGCAGCAATTTCATTAACCAAGCCGCCAACCTTGAGCGCCAGCTCCGTCATTTTAATAAACGCCGCATGGGTCTTTGTAGCAATCTCAGCTCCTTCGCGCACGCTTTTAGACGTTCCCTCGATCAGCTCCGTGGTATGGCGTACGGCATCAGCAGCGCGACCCGCAAGATTACGCACCTCGTCGGCGACAACGGCAAACCCCCGGCCGCTCTCACCTGCCCGGGCCGCTTCAACCGCTGCATTCAACGCCAGTAGATTGGTCTGAAAAGCGATCTCATCAATCGTTTTAATAATTTTAAACGTCTCGTCACTTGCATTCAGTATCGCTTCCATAGAATTGACCAACGAGACCATTGAATCATTGGCATCTTTTGAAACCTGCCCTGACTCTGCCATAAGACCATCGGCAAGCCTTGATTTCTCCGCATTTTCAGTAGTAATGGCAGACATCTCTTCAAGAGAGGACGAGGTTTCCTCAAGTGATGCGGCCTGTTCCGAAGCCCCCTGAGCCAATTCACTGCTTGACAGGGGAGACTGCTGCGATACGGTATGAACCTGATGCGAAATCGCATTCATTTCACTGATGGTCTTTTTCAAGGGCCGAATAAGCGAACGGGTCAGCCAAAAACCGCACAAGGCAGCAATAATAAGACTCACGACCAATAAGACAGACTGAGAAACACCGGAAGACATTAATATGCCACGAACATCCTGCCGGCTTTTCTGTATGGCGCCGACAAGCTGATCATCGGCAAAAGCATTAAGTCGCTGAAGCTGACCAGATATTTTTTCAAATGTTGCCATCAGTTCCTGTATGGCCGTCTGTTCCTGCGCTTCGGCCTCAGCAATTCTTTTCTCGCTTGCCAAGATAGGATGCAAAACTTCATAGTCCATTTGATTCATAATGCGCTCAAGAATTGCAAACTGCTCCTGTCGCTTGTCGGGTTCGACCGTGATGAGTTTCTGCACGGTTTTAAAAAATCGGGCATTATGCACTGCCACACCTTCAAGCGCTCCGAACAAATCCTCGTCCTCACATTGAAAGGTCGGATACCAGCTCCCGAACAGGGTCTTTTCAGGATCAATATCCTCGGCCCTGACCTCAACCCCATACTCAACAAAACCCTCAAGCTGCTTTACAATGTCGCGCTGTTGGGAAATTGCCTTGTAGAGGAATCCGGGGACATCATAACGGATGCCGTTATGTTCAAAACCATACTGAATCCTTTGCAGATGGGCGCTGACAAGCGCCTCTGCTTGTATTGCGAGCTCAGCCTTGTGGGCCCGGATATCTTCTACAATTGCCTGAACTTCGCCAGTAGGTGCACGTAATTGCATGGAAAGACCCAGCCGGCGATACAACACACCTTCAGGGCTTTCTAAAAAGACGGGGCTTTCTGTTCCCATGGCAAGCATGGCAATGCACATGCTAAACCCAGTCAAGGCATCACGAATGTACTGTTCAGCCTCCTCGCTTTCATTTCTGGTAAGCAAATACTTTCTACAGGCACTCTGGCTTTTTTCAACAGCAAGCAAAGCTTCCATGGATACTGTTTTAAGGGGAACTTTTTCCTGCAGCACCGGATCGCTGATACGGGCGATCTGAACGTTCGTAATCATACCGGCGCATGCCGCAATAACCACCAGAATGGCCACAACAAAAACAGCTCCAATGATTTTTTTACCTATATTAAGTTTCATATACACACCATTTTTGTTATCTTTCAATATTAAAAATAGGTTAAACGATAATTGAAGACAATAATCTCGGTTTAAAAAATTTTAAAGGAAATAAAATACGCCTATAAGCGTAAAAAATCTGTCTTAAAAAATTATACTATTCTAAAATCGTTTAAAATATTAATCTTAATGATAATAAATGTCAAGAATAAATCCGGATTACGATAAGGCAGGAAATAATTAAATTAAAACCAGTAGCCCGGGACGGGGAATCGGAAAAAAAGAATACCTTGCGTTTAAATAAAAGCAGCCGGCAATGAAAAACATTTCATTACCGGCTGCTTAAAAACTATTTCCACGTATTGCCGTTAAACTGATCTTCAGCCTCAAAGTGCCTGCATAAATACAACAAGATCGTTCTTTTCCTGATCTGAGAGCTTTAACCCCTGAATCATATTGAAGAACTCCACCACATCGTCAAGGGTGAGCAACCTGCCGTCATGCAGATACGGCGGCGACTCCTTGATACCCCGCAGGGGGAACGTTTTGATGGGGCCGTCAGCTGAAGCCATACGACCGTTGATCATCTGCGGTTTAAAAAACCGCTCGGTCTTCAAATCATGCATGGTGTTGTCAGTATAATAGGGAGCAGGATGACAGACAGCGCACTTGGCCTTACCCATAAACAACGCTTGGCCGCGCATTTCCTGCTCTGTGGCCTTCTCCTGATCAAGCGTGCCGTAAATGTCCAGCTTTTCCGCTGGTGGAAAACCAAGGATGTCTTGGAACTCAGCCATGAAATGCACCTGGCTGCCGCGCTCCAAAACATTCACACCTTTTTTCGCAGCGATTACATGGTCGCCATCAAAATAGGCCGCACGCTGCTCGAACTCGGTAAAGTCCTCAATAGATTTAAGCGCGCGCTGCGAGCCGAACAGCCGCTGCACGTTCACGCCCCGAAGGCTAGGGGTATCAAGACGATGGCGGAATTCCTGCGGACGAATATCGCCAACAAGGTGCGTGGTGCCGTTGGTATGGCCGTTCACATGACAGTCAAAACAGGTAACACCCAGACTTGGCCGTTCAGAGCGGCGGTCATCAGTGGTATTAAACTGCTGCTGGGGAAAGGGCGTTACCAAAAGCCGCAGACCTTCAAGCTGCTTGGGATTCAGAATACCGTCAAAAATTTCAAAATAATTATCCGTTGTTACCACCTTGCCCTGTGACACATCTCCAAGATCGGTTCGCGTATTCAAAAAAATTGCGGGCGGATACTCAGCCAGAAAATGATCAGGCAGGTCAAAATCAAGATCAAAGCGCGTCAGGTCTCGATCGGTTTGCTTTTTAATCTCGTTAATATGAAACTTGGGAAACACCATGCCGCCTTCAGGATGATTGGGATGCGGCAAGGGCAAAAAACCTCTTGGGAACACCCCCTGCTTCTTGATATCCGCAGGGCTCATGGAAGCAAGCTTCTCCCAGCTCATGCCCTTTTGAAGCTTAACCCGAACACCATCCTGCACGGCTTTGCCGCGCGTCATGCTCACGCCCTTTGCCGGAGTGTCTTTCAAGTCATAGCGTTCCCCCAAAAGGCGTGAATGCTTTTTCATAACAGCCGCTTTGTCAGCCTTCATCATCGCCATTGTATCGGCAAACGGCAGGGTAATTTTGATAGGCGAATAACTTGTGGCTTTTTCGCCGCCGGCATGAACAACACAGGTGAAGGCACCCAAACACAGCAGCGCAAGACCAAAAAAAGAGAACTTTGCTTTCATGACTGTAACTCCTTTCCTAAAAGGGTTTAACTTACATAAAAGTTTTAGCAGCCTTTTTCAGCGCATACCCCCCCCGTTGATATGGCGCCCATGTAAAAAAAACAGTGCGTTGGATAGTAAAATGAAAATACCTATATATAGAAGTATAGGCAGAGGATCATTCAATTCAAGGGATAAAACTAAAAAAAACGCAGGATGCCGGCATAGGTTTAGCAACATGCAACTTGAATATTCGGATATGCAAGGACTAAAGGGCCGGAGAATCATCACAGGGGAAGGGCACGGATACGAAAACAGTTTCAACCATCGCCCCTAAGGCCGATCCGCATCCGACATGACCGATGGCAACGTCCACCTGCCGTCCAGAACGAAGAAAGTCTCAGATCACAATCAAGCGCCTAATCTCGAAAACGGCAGGCAGCCAGAATGAAATCCTTGAACAGGGGATGCGCGTTCATAGGACGGGACTTAAACTCGGGATGAAACTGACACCCCAAAAACCACGGATGATCAGGGGCCTCAATAATTTCGACCAGGTTCGACTCGGGATTGCGACCGCTGATGATGAGGCCCTGTTCAGACAATGTATCTTCAAAGGCAGGATTGAATTCGTAGCGATGCCGATGCCGCTCGGAGATTTCCTCGGCCCCGTAGGCCCGGTGGGCATGGGTCTCCGGTGAAAGAACACAACGGTAGGCACCCAGGCGCATGGTTCCACCCTTACGGGTAATAGCCTCCTGACCGGGTAGAAATTCAATCACCGGATGCGCGGTTTCAGATTCGAATTCCGTGCTGTTCGCGCCCTCTAAAGCGCACACATTGCGGGCATACTCAATTGCAGCGAGCTGCATGCCCAGGCAGATTCCAAAAAACGGGATGTTATGCTGCCGGGCATAGGAGATGGCTCGAATTTTTCCCTCAATACCGCGCTCCCCGAACCCACCGGGAATAAGCACGCCGTGTATGCCTTTAAAATGAACCTCAAGGCCGTCATCCTGCATCAAAGCATCGGCATCAATATAGACCAGATTCACCCGCGTATTATTGGCAAGTCCGGCGTGTTCCAAAGCCTCGTTGAGACTCTTGTAGGAGTCAGTAAGCTTAATATACTTACCCACCACGGCAATATTCACCTCGGTAGTGCGGGCCTCCGCCTTTTCCACGAGCTGTTCCCAAGCCTGCATCGTAGGCTCGCGCGTCCACATGTTAAGATGTTCAATAATGCGCTCATCAAGCCCTTCACGGTGAAATTCGACCGGGACCTGATAGATATTTTTTACATCCACCGCGCTGATGACCGCCTCTTTGGGCACATTGCAGAACAGCGAAATTTTTTCCTTCATATCGTTTGAAAGCCGTTGTTCGCCCCTGCACAGCAGAATCTGCGGTTGAATACCGATTGCGCGCAGTTCCCTGACCGAATGCTGAGTGGGCTTTGTCTTGAGTTCGCCGGCCGTGGCGATATAAGGAACCAGGGTCAGATGAATATAAAGGACATCGGACTTCTCTTGGTCAAAACCGAATTGGCGAATAGCCTCAAGAAATGGCAACGATTCTATATCGCCCACGGTCCCGCCAATCTCAACAATCGCAATGTCATAACCCTCGGCGGCTAAGACAACACGCCGCTTGATTTCATCAGTGATATGCGGAATGACCTGAATGGTCTTGCCGAGGTAATCGCCCTCGCGTTCCCTGCGGATAACCGTGTCATACACCCTGCCGGTGGTAAAGTTATTAAGCTGGCTCAGCGTGGCGTTGGTAAAGCGTTCATAGTGACCCAGATCCAGATCGGTCTCGGCACCGTCATCGGTAACAAAAACCTCACCATGCTGGAATGGACTCATAGTGCCAGGATCAATATTGATGTAGGGATCGAGCTTCATCAGGGTGACCCGCAGACCACGCGCCTCCATGATGGCACCGATGGATGCGGCTGCCAGGCCTTTGCCCAGAGACGAAAGAACGCCGCCGGTAATGAAGATATACTTGGTGTTTTTGTTGCTTGTCTCCATGAAAGCTTTCTCCTGTACTGTGGTCAGGCTCAAACAAACTTTAAATAATCCCCGGGCTATGCCTGCGGGTGATAATCCTGCAAAGCAGCGACCTGCAGCTCATCGGCTATCAATGCCTTGATGGCTTCAACGCTCGCCCGCGCCGCTGAAATAGTTGTTACATAGGGCAGGCCGTACCTCACGGCACTCTGGCGGATATGGTAAGACTCCTCGGATGATCTCCTGCCGATACCTGTATTGATGATCATCTGAATACCGCTATTCTTGATATGATCAACCACGTTGGGCCGGCCTTCGCTCATCTTGAGCACCGGCTCAGCCGCGATACCGGCAACATTCAGATGCGCGGCCGTACCAGCCGTGGCAAGAATGGTAAATCCCATTTCAGTAAAGGATCGGGCCGTATCAATAATTTTATCTTTGTGAAGGTCATGCACGCTGATAAACACGGTTCCCTCAACAGGCAAGCCTGAGCCTGCCGCCAACTGCGCCTTGGCAAAAGCCGCTCCGAAGGCCGTGTCGATTCCCATGACCTCACCGGTTGATTTCATCTCGGGCCCCAGGCTCACATCAACACCCGGAAAGCGCTGAAAAGGAAACACGGCTTCCTTAACCGAGATATGCTGCGGGACAATATGATCCGTGAAACCCTGTTCTTTCAGGCTGTGACCCATCATGACCCGGGTGGCGATCTGGGCCATGGGTTTTCCAATGGCCTTGCTCACGAAAGGCGCGGTCCGGGATGCCCGGGGATTAACCTCCAGCACATAGAGTTCATTATCCTTAACAGCATACTGAATGTTCATCAGGCCCACAACGCCCAGCTCCCCGGCGATCATGCGTGTCTGCGAAGTGATACGCTCGATCATATCCGCAGAAAGCGACATAGGCGGCAACACGCAGGCGCTGTCTCCTGAGTGAATGCCGGCCTCCTCAATATGTTCCATGATCCCGCCGATAACGGTCAGGCTGCCGTCCGAGACCGCGTCAACATCAACCTCCAGCGCATCCTCCAAAAAACGGTCTATCAGCACGGCATTGCCGGGAAACAGTTTGAAAACCCCGACAATAAAAGCCCTGAGGGCCTTCTCATCATAAATAATCTCCATGGACCTGCCACCCAGAACGTAGGACGGCCGCACAAGTACCGGGTATCCAATACGGTCTGCGGCCTGCACCGCCGCGTCAACCGTCAATACGATATCGTTTTCGGGCTGCTTGAGATCAAGCTTGTTGACAATCTCCTGAAAGCGTTCCCGATCTTCGGCCCGGTCAATGGCTTCCGGCGAAGTACCGAGAATGGGCACACCGGCTTTCGACAGTCCCGCGGCCAGGCTCAAGGGGGTCTGGCCACCGAACTGCACGATCACGCCTTCAGGCTTTTCAACCTCAATAACATTCAGCACATCCTCCAGAGTCAGCGGCTCAAAATACAACCGGTCGGACACATCATAATCCGTGCTCACGGTCTCAGGATTGGAGTTGATCATAATGCTTTCATAACCCATATCCCGCAGTGCAAATGAGGCGTGCACACAGCAGTAATCAAACTCGATACCCTGACCGATCCGGTTGGGTCCGCCGCCGATGATCACAACTTTTTTCTTGTCCGACGAGCCGGCCTCATTCTCGGTTTCATACGTAGAGTAGTAGTAAGGCGTATAGGCCTCAAACTCAGCTGCACAGGTATCAACCAGCTTATACACGGGTACAATATTTTCACGAAGGCGCAGGTTGCGCACCGCATCCTCATCCATGTCCCACAAATCCGCCACGGTTCGATCTGAAAATCCCTGCCGCTTGGCCTCTTCAAGCAGGTCACGATCACCGGCGCCGTTTTTGAGTGCTCCCTCAAACTCAACCAATTCGCGAATATGGTGCAGAAACCAGGGATCAATCATGGTTAGGTTCTGAATTTCCTCAAGGCTCATTGAGCGCCTGAAGGCCTCCGCCAGCCAGTAGAGCCGGTTTGAATTGGGACGACTGAGCTTGGAAACAATCTGAGTATGATTACTCTCCTCGCCAGATTCAAGCGAACCATACAGGCCAAAACGACCAGTCTCAAGAGAGCGCACAGCCTTGTTCAGCGCCTGCTTGAAGGTACGGCCGATAGCCATGGCCTCTCCCACTGATTTCATCGAGGTTGTCAGCAGGTCCTCGGTGTCAGGGAACTTTTCAAATGTCCAACGCGGGATCTTCACAACACAGTAATCGATCGTAGGCTCAAACGATGCATAGGTCTCGCGGGTAATATCATTAGGAATCTCATCCAGAGTGTACCCAACAGCCAGCTTTGCCGCAATCTTGGCAATCGGAAACCCGGTGGCCTTGGAAGCCAAGGCGCTTGAGCGCGAAACCCGGGGGTTCATCTCTATAACCATCAGCTCGCCGTTTGCGGGATTAACCGCAAACTGTACATTGGAACCGCCTGTCTCCACGCCGATCTCGCGCATAACGGCTACGGCCGCGTTGCGCAAATTCTGATATTCAACGTCGGAGAGCGTCTGGGCCGGAGCAACGGTTATGGAATCGCCGGTATGCACGCCCATGGGGTCAATATTTTCAATTGAACAGATAATAACAACATTGTCAGCCTTGTCCCGCATGACCTCAAGTTCGTATTCCTTCCAACCGATTACGGACTCCTCCAGCATAACCTCGTTTATCATGCTGGCATCAATGCCCGACTGGGCAATGCGCTCAAGGTCCTCGGGGTTGTAGGCAATGCCGCCGCCAATGCCGCCCAGGGTAAACGACGGTCGGACGATAATCGGGTAGCCAAGCTCTTTAGCTGCAACCCAAACCTCATCCATAGTCCGGGCGAATCCGCTTTTGGGAACCTTCAAGCCGATTTTCTCCATGGCTCGCGCAAACAGTTCGCGGTCCTCGGCCTTATGAATAACCTCCGGCGTGGCCCCAATCATTTCGACATTAAAACGTTCAAGGACTCCCATCTCATGGACCTTGATCGACACGTTCAATCCGGTCTGTCCGCCAAGCGTGGGCAGAATCGCGTCAGGGCGCTCAAGCTCGATGATGCGGGCTATAAACTCCGGGGTGATGGGCTCAATGTAGGTTCTGTCAGCGAACTCCGGATCCGTCATGATGGTGGCGGGATTGGAGTTTATCAATACAACCTCGTAACCCTCCTCTTTCAGGGCCTTACAGGCCTGCACCCCGGAATAATCGAACTCGCAGGCCTGCGAAATCTGAATGGGCCCGGATCCGACAATAAGTATTTTCTTCAGGTCTTCCCGTCGCGGCATAATTTCTCCTTGTGTTTCGCGCGCGTAGTACGCTTCACGGCACGCTTAGCATCTGCCCTGCACAAGCCCCTTCAGGGCCTATGCGGATCAGTCTGTCTGCAGGTCCGAGCCGAAGCGCTCAAAAATCAGATTTTTAATCGTCTCCACATCCTCGCCAAGCAGCTCACCAATGGACAGCTCGGCAATATAGCGTTCATCCCAGGCGACATTATACTCGTCAATCAGGTTGCGGATGTCGGTATACTTTTCTCCCAAAATTTCTTTTTTGTGATCACTATCAATATCCGCCAGATAGTCAACATGCAGCAACAGCAGATGCTCAACCGCATGCGTAGCATTCAGCAGGGGAACAATAATGATGGGAGCATTATCAGATTTACCCTGTCCGGCATACACATCGCCGGTGCGCACGATGGTATTTTTAGTACCCCTGAGCGCCCCGGTACGGTCGAAACGCGACTTGAGCCCTTCGGCAATGCCCCGCTTGTTAGTAACCCTGATGGTGGATCCCTCGGTGGGACGCCCCTGTTCGTCCAGGCCCCTGACCGTATACAGAGTTGAACCCCTGACGCCCGAGATCGCCTCCTGCAGGCGCTTGAGCACCATGCCGTCTTTTACGGGAATATTCGCAACCGTGAAGGACATTTCCTCAATCAAATCGAAGATAGGACCATGAGGAGCCTCAACCTTCCTGCTTGTTCCCACGGTGACGGTCTTGGCCTGATGTCGGATCGCATCAACAGGCCGGGCAAGCTCGTCTATGGCCCGACCCAGACACACATCCAGCTCGTCCAACGGTGAAACGCCTGCATGATTATCGCCCGGTTCGCTCCAGAAATCTTCAATCGGCAGCTTGCCCACAACGTACTTCAGCATCAGGGTGACATCAGTAGCAGTCTCCACATGCATTGAGGCAAGCCGGCGTGAGCGCCGCCAGCCATGAAACACCGTTGAAAACTCATCCACCAGTCGATGCAGATCCGGATCGCTGATGCTTTCGTAAACCGAAAATTTTTGCCTGTCCTGAGAACGCATCAACTCGGAGAGCTCGGAACGGAAACTCTTGAAAACCGTGGCCTGTTCATCCAGACTGCAGGCCGCATAGTATCCCCATAGATGGCCGGCCAGGGTATTCAGAATAACGGAAACCGGAAAAGAGGACGCGGGAACATGGATAACGCTGTGTGCTATGTTCTTAAAACGCTTCTCACCTTCATCGGCAATGACCACCACGCTGGACGCATGGGCATGAAATATGGCCACATCCTTGACAATATCCTCCTGCACCACCTCGGGGCTCCCGGCCGCGCATACCAGTATCAGGGGTTCCGCGGACAAATCGATGTGCTTCTTATCCTCAATAACATCGGTGGATATGGTCCTGTAGCACAGCTCGCTGAGCTTAATCCTGATCTCATCGGACGCAACCTTATTAGCTCCGCTGCCAACTATGGCCCAATATTTTTTTGTGCACGCCAACTTCCAGGCCGAATCACGAATAGCATCCCGGGTAGCAAACACCCTGAGCATGAGTTCAGGCACCTGTTCAAGCAGCTTGATCTCCCGGTAGATGCTATCCCGCGACAATGTGTTGAGCAAACGGGCCATAAACAGCGCCAGAATAAAGCCGGCCGTGATCTGCGAATAAAAGGCCTTGGTTGAGGCCACCGACATCTCGATATCACGGCCATCACTGGTGTAAAAAACACCATCGACCTTGGTGGTAATGTCGGACTGCCTGCGATTGACGATAGCAATAAGACAGGCACCCCGCTCCCGGGCCATGGACACCGCGCGATTCGTATCCGTGGTCGTGCCTGACTGGGTTATAGCAATGACCAGACAGCTGGACATGTCCTCCTCAAGGCAAAAACCGCTCAAATCGGTGGCTTTGATCGCCTGCACGGATATGGGCGTGCCCCGCATATACACGGCAAGCGCCTCGGCGGTTGCGGCGCCGGCAATGGCAGCCGTACCCTGTCCCACCACGTATATACGCGTTATTGTGCCCGCCACGAGCGCATCCCTAATTTTGGCGGGCACCACATCTTCATCCAGATTGAAAACAACCTCGTTGCCTGCGGCGACGCGATACCTGCCGCGCATGGTTTTACGCACCGACTGCGGTGCTTCCATGATCTCCTTAATGAAATAATGCGGATTCTCTCCACGCTCGATATCGCGGGTAGTAATCTCAGCGCGCTGAATATCGTGCTCTCCAAGCTCCAAAGGAAAGCCGTCATAGTACATGGCCTCAATGCCCTCAAGACCCGTGCCGGCATCATTGCGCAACATGAAAATCTGACCGCGGGTGCGGACATCACCGGGGATGCGTTCCTTTTCACCATCCATTTTAATGAACAGCGGGGTTTCCTCAACCAGGCCGTATATTTCTGAAGAAAACAGATACTGGTTGTCACACAAGCCCACATAAATTGACTGCCCGCTGCCGCGTTGCGCCAGGAAAACCCTGCCCGGCTCAAGGTTGCTCTGCATGGCAATGGCATGCGATCCGCCAAAATCACACAGAGCCTTTCTGAAGGCTTCTTTCAGGTCATGGCCTTCGAGCAGATAGCGTTCAATGATTAACGGGATAATCTTGGTGTCCGTGGTAACCTGACTGTCTATCAAGCAGCCCCGGGCGGCCATGTCCTGCTTGAGTCCGGGATAATTATCTATATCGCCGTTGAGAGCAACGTTAATGCTCCAGGGCCCGCTGCCGTAAAAAGGATAATTTTTCAAGCCTCCCGCAGACCGGGAGCGGCCGGTATCAGAAGCAACGCTGAATGCGTTCACTGGGTGGCAGTTGGCCTCGCTGATAGCGCCCATCGATGCCCAACGGGTATGCGCCAGATACATCTGAGAATACGGGACATGTTCCATGAGAAGGACAAACACCGGATCGGTCTGAATGGCATAGCGCAGACTGCGGGTATTATCGCCGAGATCTCCGGTTGCCCGGGCTGTTTTATAGGTAAAGATAATCGAATCAGTTCCCAGACTGATCCCGAGGTGCCGGGTATCCCCGGCAGTGCAGCGCTGCGAAAAATCATTCTGCAGACCAGCACGCTCTATCGCTTCCATAACCTCGCGCAGGCTGGCTGCATCCGCAAAACCAAAGGCCGCCTGCAACCCGCAGGAATCCCTGCCGCGCACCTCAAGCCTGTCAAGCGCATTGAGCGTGCGATTAAGACGCAAATATTTTTCAAACGCCACAGCGCTGATCTCTTCACGATCTGCGGCAAGCCCGGCAATCCGATCGACATTTCCCAGCACGTCCTGCCGCAGGGCCCAGGCAATATCCTTAAAAGCAATCAAAGAACGGGTAAGAATTTCAAGATCGTGGGTGGAAAAAGACACGGCCTTCTCCTCCAGCAGAAGTTCCTCCTGCTGCGCAAAAGAAGCCATGTCAGCACACAGACTACTCAGCATATCCAGCGAGGTGCCGCGCGTAAGCACCCACAAACGAGCCGGATTCTGCTTCAAGGCATAGAGTTCACTATCAAAACGGGTAATCGAATCCGGGTCAAGATACTGCTGCGGTGCGAGTGTGCCGCCGAGTACATCTTTCAGATGCCGTGCGCGAATCTTCTCCCAGTACCCGGACAGCAACTTCTGATCATCAGGAAGCACGGATGGCTTTACACCCTTTATCACCAGAACCCCTGCAAGACCGCAGCACAGAAAATCAACGCGGCATGGAAACAGTACAATCGAGCGTTCCGGCAGACAGGCCGGGTCACGCCCAATATAGATTTTCCAGGAAAGGGCCGTGCACAGCCATGAGCGAAACAGTGTCTTCATGCGAAGCATTTCCGTTATATGGTTCGTGTTAGTAAAACGGCGCGCCGTTAAACTACACAGCCTTGAAGCGCCGCGAGCGCATCAGTTCAAGGAACTCCTCAAACAGGTACTGCGAATCATGCGGCCCGGGCGCAGATTCCGGATGATACTGCACGCTGAAGGCCATCCGGGACGGATATCTAATTCCTTCAAGGGTGTTATCGTTAAGGTTAATATGCGTAACCTCTGCGTCAGTGGGAAGGGTTTCCCTCAGCACGTAAAATCCATGATTCTGGGATGTAATCTCAACGCGGCCGCTGAGAAGATTTTTAACCGGCTGGTTGACCCCGTGATGTCCGAATTTAAGCTTGGCTGTTTGTGCGCCGGCGGCCTGAGCAAGCAATTGATTGCCAAGGCAGATTCCAAATATAGGCACCTCCCCCAAAAGACCTCGAACCGTTTCAACCTCATTGGTCAAGGGCGCAGGGTCACCGGGTCCATTTGACAGCAGCACGCCGTCAGGGTTCAACGCAATGATATCGGCAGAACTAAACCGCGAGGGAATGACCACAACCTCGCAGCCCAAATGCTCCAGGCTTCTGAGGATATTGTGTTTGACACCGCAGTCCAAAACCGCCACACGAAGACCAGTATGCTCCTCGCTCAGTACTCCGGCAGGTACAAGTGTATTGTTCTTCCACAGCAGCAACTCCCGGCCGGTTACCGTACACACAAGATCTCGGCCCACAAGACCGGGATAAGCTTCGAGTTTCTCTTTAAGCTCAGAGATGTTAGCTGGCTCCACGGCTATCAAGCCCCGCATTGCCCCCTGCGTGCGTATCCGGCGAGTCAACGCGCGGGTGTCAATGCCTTCAATGCCAATTTTGCCATGATCCTCAAGATAACGGGCAAGGGTCCGGCTTGAGCGATAATTGCTGGGCCACTGCTGGTATTCCCTGACAATGAAACCCTCAAGGTGGATTGAGCGTGACTCCATATCCTCGTCATTGATACCGTAGCTGCCGATCAGAGGATAGGGAAGTGGACCCCAAGTCAAGGACAATTTTCTTTTAAACTAAGGTGTGCTTCATTTTTGTCTTTTAACCAATTATTCATGCTGCCTTTTGGGCAACTTTCTCTCCCCAATATACCTCAGCAGGTGTT
>Ga0208648_1000898_pt1 | contig 27222 bp, 20 predicted proteins | sample AntAceMetag02UKL_FD_184772 | JGI IMG/M metagenome (GOLD analysis project Ga0208648, IMG submission 184772) | Saline lake microbial communities from Ace Lake, Antarctica - Antarctic Ace Lake Metagenome 02UKL (SPAdes) (version 2) | ecosystem: Environmental > Aquatic > Non-marine Saline and...
CAACATTTGATTCATTTGTTTAAAGGCTGGCCAGCTAAGAAGAGCGTTATCATACGTTTTTGATGCCTATATAATCAAATCTAAATATACTACATATAGTGCTTACCCCACGAAATCGGGAAGAGCCAGCTTTTTAGCGGCTAGCCTATGTTAAAAAAGCAACTTTTCTTAAACACTTATAAGCAAATCTTGGGTACACTAAATCTTCAATGTTATAATTCACAATTACATTTTTTAACCCTACCTATATTATGACTACCGCTAATAAGGACAAACTTTCCAGTGCTCGCTTTTCCGAGGCGACAGATGCTTTTGTTGAAGTATTTACAGCATCGGTTGATTTTGACCAACGCATGGCTCAACAAGATATCCAGGGCTCAATTGCTCATGCAACAATGCTTTGCAAAATTGGCATCTTGACCGAAAAGGAACGTGACAGTATTTTTCAAGGTCTACAACAAATTAGCGAAGAAATACTACGCGGTGAGTTTCAATGGTCGGTAAAGCAAGAAGATGTGCATATGAATATCGAAGCACGCCTAACCGAGTTAATAGGCATAGCTGGTAAAAAGCTACATACAGGCCGCTCTCGCAATGATCAGGTCGCTACTGATATTCGTTTATATATGCGCACAGAAATTAATGCGATTATTGCCGTTATCGAGCGTTTGCAAATAGCTTTACTGGACTTGGCGGAAAAAGAAGCAAACACCATTATGCCTGGATTTACTCATCTACAAGTTGCCCAGCCAGTAACTTTCGGGCATCATTTAATGGCCTGGTTTGAAATGCTGGTACGTGATAAAGAGCGCCTGAAAGACTGTCTTAAACGCGTTAATATCATGCCACTAGGAGCAGCTGCTTTAGCTGGAACCAGCTATCCAATTGATCGTGAGATGACGGCTAAGTTATTAGGTTTTTCTCGCCCCTCTGCCAACTCCCTGGATTCAGTGAGTGATCGTGATTTTGCCATAGAATTTACTGCGGCGGGTAGCATTATCATGATGCATTTATCGCGTTTTTCAGAAGAACTGGTGCTGTGGGCTAGCGCGCAATTTTCTTTTATTGAATTACCTGATTCCTTTTGCACTGGCTCTTCTATTATGCCGCAAAAGAAAAATCCCGATGTACCTGAATTAGTTCGAGGTAAATCAGGTCGCGTAACAGGTCATCTGGTTTCTTTATTAATGCTGATGAAAAGTCAGCCCCTTGCCTATAATAAGGACAATCAGGAAGATAAAGAACCTTTATTTGACACCGCCGATACGCTAATAAACTGTTTGCGTGCCTTTGCCGATATGGTGCCGCATATTGAGGCAAAACGTGAAAATATGTTTAATGCTGCGAAAAAAGGGTTTGCCACTGCAACTGATCTGGCAGATTATCTCGTACGTAAAGGCATGGCTTTTCGTGATGCACATGAAGTCGTAGGCTTAGCTGTACGTTTGGGGCTTGATTCTGCGCGTGACTTATCTGAACTCTCCATGATTGAATTACAAGGTTTTTCAAAAATGATAACAGAAGATGTATATGATGTATTATCTCTGCAAGGCTCTGTCGCAGCGCGCAAACATATCGGTGGCACTGCACCAGATACAGTCCGTGCCGCCATTCAATCTGCAAGAGCTGCAATATCATAATATGTATAAATATCTCAGCATACACAACTTACAAAAACAGATTTACAATCAGGAGTAAAAAAGCTTCAGCTTTTTTCTAGTTATGGCAATAACTAAAGCTTTAGTTATACAAGCATGCTGAAGTCTATTCCCTTAGGTATGTAAATTTAATAAAACCCGTCATCCCCGCATTTTTTTAGCGGGGATGTAGCATGTATATATCAGGATTCCTGCTGAAAACATAGCGAAATGACGGTCTTTTTAATTATTTAAAAGTACGAATTCAGGGATATTATTAAGCCTGGATCCTTAAGAACAACATAGCTGAACTGACATACAAATTATAATGGCCTTGACATCAACTACTATAGACTTATTGCGTCACGGCAAAGTCGAGGGAGGTTCTTGCTATCGCGGCATTACAGACGACCCTCTCAGTGCTACTGGCTGGGAACAAATGCACAACAAACTCGCTTTTCAAACTGATTGGGACCTTATCGTCAGTTCACCGCTCATTCGTTGTCTTGCATTTGCACAATCTCTATCGCAAGAATTACTGCTGCCATTACACCTTAACCCTTCTTTTCAAGAACTTGATTTTGGAGACTGGGAAGGAAAAACAGCGGATCAAATTAATCCACAATTACTTGCCCAGTTTTACCTTGATCCAATGAGTTTTCCTCCGCCAAATGGTGAACGCTTCGCTCATTTCCAGCAGCGAGTTATACAAGCCTGGCAATCGCTATACGAAGTTCACCACGGCAAACATATTCTCTTAATCACTCACGCGGGTGTTATACGCATTATTATGGCTTATATATTAGCCATAGATATTCAACACAGCTTTAGACTTAAGATAGACAATGCCTGTTTATCGAATATCCTGTGTTTTCAAGAACCCGGAAAGGAAGATTTTTTTCAATTAATCAAACATGGCTAAGGTTAAAATCAATTAATAAGGCAAGACAAAAGTCTCACCTCTCGATTCAAGCGCAACCGGAAGCGCATATACAGCAAATAGGAAAAAATATTATTGAGCAACCACTATCAAATCAGCATAAAAAGACTAATCCAACGTTTTAAATCAGCTTCCCCCTTGGCTGCAAAACAAATTAACCAGAGAAAAGTGCATTAATTACCCCCCCTAACAATAATTCAACTAGCAAAAAAATAAAATATATCTCAGCAGGGAATAAAAAGCGTTAATGATCTCAAATAGCGTACAATTAGCAGCATGAAAAATACGTTAGCGCATCAGTACCTCAATATCGAAGCAGAAATCATTTGAGTAAACATAAAAAAATCCACTGACATTGGACTATTTGATTTTTCTGATAAAGACTTAAGTATAATGCTGGGCACACTGCATTTTGTCCCTCCTGCAAATAATTTATATTATTGATTAATAAATAAAAACCACACTGAATAGTTACAGACTTATTTGCCCCGGTAAATATTTATTGAGTCTCCCGCTCTTTGATTGTAAGCAATGAAATAAGCTAATTTTTCAACCCGGAAGCGCTGCTTTAGCTGTGCATATAAAAAGCAAAGTAATCACCAAAAACTCATACTAAAACCTACTCTACTACACCAAGAAACTATGAAAGGAATAATATTAGCCGGAGGCTCTGGCACCCGCCTTTACCCAATTACCAAAGGAATATCAAAACAAGCTCTTCCCGTTTATGATAAACCCATGATTTACTATCCATTATCGATATTAATGATAGCTGGAATTACAGAAATATTAATTATTACAACACCAGATGATCAAGCCAGTTTTAAACGCTTATTAGGAAATGGTTCAGATATTGGCTTACAGCTTGAATATATAGTACAGCCCTCCCCTGATGGATTAGCACAGGCTTTTATCCTTGGAAAGGACTTTATTGGTGGTAACGACGTATGCCTGGTGTTAGGGGATAATATATTCTATGGTCATGATCTTAAAAAAACCTTGGCAACAGCAGTCGCTACAGCCAAAGAAGACAACAAGGCAACCGTATTCGGATATCGAGTTGCTGACCCTGAACGTTATGGCGTGGCCGAATTTGACCCGGATGGTAATGTCATAAGCCTGGAAGAAAAACCAACTCAACCGAAAAGTAAACACGCAGTCACTGGCATGTATTTTTACCCGAATGATGTGGTAAAAAAAGCAGCATCAATAACACCCTCGGCACGAGGTGAACTGGAAATCACAACTGTTAATCAGCTCTATCTTGATGAAAAACGGCTAAAAGTACAATTACTGGGCAGAGGCTATGCCTGGCTAGATACAGGAACACATGAAAGTCTGCTAGAGGCCTCACAATTCATAGAGACCATTGAAAAACGGCAAGGGTTGAAAGTGGCCTGTATCGAAGAAATAGCCTTCGAGCAAGGCTACATCACAAAAGAACAATTAATTGAACTGGCCAAACCCCTGAACAAAAACCAATACGGTCAGTACTTACTACAAAGAGCAGAAGAAGGCAAAAAAAAATAAAGTTTACTGCACAAGCAATTCCTCGCGGATTCAACTAACAAGCGCTGCCTCTAGCGATGTCATTTTTAGTGATTGAAGATAGAGCAACGGTTATACTTCTCACTCTTCTCAATCCGAGTGCGAATATGCACCGAGCAAAGATGGATAAAAAATGCAACATATGAGCATCAAAAAAGCTGGCAAGCAATCGCAGCTCATAACTTTACTGGGTGGTCTTGCAATGAGCTGATCAGAAGGACATCATAGCAAAGCTTTCAGGCTGCTATATGAATTCATCCGATTCAGTTTCTAACTTAGAATCAATGCTCAAGCAAATAAAGTTTTTATCAGCAAGCTCTACTCGGCTAAGCTATTTGTTGCGATAATTCAAAACATTGCCCATAACTGGATTCATTGCTAGCAACCATTAACGGAGTCCACTCTTGCGCTGGTAGCTTCCCATACCGCTGTACCACTTCCATTTGCAGATTGGCTTTTATTATAATCCACCAGTAACTGAGCAACTTATATAAAATCGCCGGAGTAAATCAGATTAAAGTCATTGGTTAGTGAATTTAGCGGTTGTAATAGCAAAAGTACTAGAGCGATCAGGCGCATAGATTGATAAGTTCTAAAAATATCTACAGTTTATTGTTTTAAATTAAAACTCACTATTGCTATCCTTCAAATACATGTGCTGCATCAAAACACATATCACTTGTTCTGTCTTTTTCCCCCTGCATTCATCTTAATAGCGCAGGCGGTCTGCCTGCAAAACGCAGACGAAAAGTCAGTGCTCCCAATTAATAAGCTGACTAAGTTCAGAACACCTGATCCCATTATTAATAATCAGTGGTTTACCTGTTTAGCTATGATTTTAATAAGAGACTCATTTTTTGCAGGTTGGGCAAAGCGCTCTTAGCGTGCCCAACAAAGATGCAGCGCTATCCGTTGTTGGGCACGTCGTACCTCCTTTGCCCAACCTACAAATAAACTATGCTTTGGTAGCACAATATTATCCTTGAGATCAGGTTCTCTGAAGTTAATTGATGCGTTGCCTTATCGGTCATTTAATCTTTTGCTGAACCAGTGTTTCCAGCGTTGATATTTTTCAATTAATGCAAGATGTTTATTAGCCAATAAAACCGGAGCTGATTGTCTACCAAAGGCAGGAGCCAGATTGTTAGTCAAGATAACCACGCCCATCAAACCAGAATGTTGTTGCAATAATTTAAAAACAGGTGTGGGGCTACACAATGCAATACCTTGCTGTATACAGGGAAAAACTGACAAGCCGCCCGATAAATAAACGCTGCTAATTTCAGTCAATTGCTGGTAGTCTTCTAAAATCAGTGTTACCCGAAAAATAATACCTTCCAATAACAAAGCTGCAATCTGTTGCCGGGTTAAATTATCGGTGGCTTGGGAAAATTCCAGGCCTATATCTGCACGAAAAAACGGTGCGCCTATGCCGCTTGGCTCAGCGAGGCAATAAATATCTTTGATTTCAGCAAGGTCTTCTATTTTGCAATCTTCAAAAGGGTAAGGCCTAAGCGCTGCAGTAATAGAGTTAAGTGTGCCTTCGACAGCCATATATTGATTTTTATCACTGTCCTTATAAACCAGAGTATTAAGATAATTGCTGCTATCTGTATGCGAATATTCGGGTTTATAGCGGATTACAAAACCACCGGTGCCAAGATTGACTAATACTTCAGAACCATCGTTAGCGATACTAGCTAGCAGTGCGGCAGACTGATCTGCAATACTTGTGCGTAAAACAGCGCCATTATTTAACTGTAAATTAAAACCATTAGAAGGGTAAATCTCAGCTAAAACCTGTAATGGTATGTTAAAAATATCACTTAATGTCTTTGACCAAAACCCGCTATTAATATCCATTAGCAAAGTTCTGGCAGCCATCGAAGTATCAGTCAGATAATGTTTTCCTGCTGTCCAGTGCCAGATTATAAAGCTGTCTAAAGTACCAATACGTAACTGCTTATTGACCAGTCCGCGTAATAATTCGGGCTGCTGTTGCAGCATGGCTCTTACTTTCGGTGCAAAATAATAACCTGTTAAGGGTAATCCTGTTAGCTCTCTAATCTTCGAATCATGTGCCTGCAAGTCATTGCAACTGGCTTCACCCCGGTTATCCTGCCATGAAATCAGTGGCGTTACAGGAAGTCCAGTGTGACTTTCCCAAAGCAGAAAAGATGAACGTTGATAACACAGGCCTAGATCTGGCTGTGTCTGGGAGAATTGTAGACATTTTTCCAGTAACTGTTCTACTGTTGCCAGGTATGAATTTGCATCACTGGTATAAAAGCCCTGATCAATAATTATTGTCGGTGCGGGCAGTGAAAAAATATTATCCAATTGATGATTATCAGTGACAGTTGCTGCTTTTATGGCGGTGGAGCCAAGATCAATAACGATAGTATTTACTGTTGCAGCCATTTTCCTGCACACAACTGAAACTCTTCTTCCACCCTGTCCGTATCCCAATGCATTGCTTCTCCACAATAACCGGCAAACTGCTTTAGTTCAGCCTCGGTCATCCGATATAAAATCAGTAAGGGTAGACGCCTGCGCAATAAATCTTCCAGATGAAAGACCATTTCATGCTTAAGGCAGAACATTAAATCAGCAACTATCAGAGGTACTGTTGGTGTAATACGTTGGGCCGATTGTTGATCATGCTCTATAGTTTGTAATATTTCAGCAACATGCTTGCCATGTCTGCGCACTAAGTAAATAGCACTTTCACTATCCACCCCTGACTGCATGGCCTTATCAGTCATTTGCTCTAACCACTGAGGATAATTCCCTTCAGGCATCCAGGGCAAAGGAATATTTGCAGTTTTACAACGACTATTATTTCTCAGATATGTGCAAACTGCATCGACGATTTGTGATGCATCTGCGCGCGCTGAGGTTATCTTTCCACCAATGGAATAAAACAAACCTTTGCGATCGGTTTTTATTTGCCACTCTCGGCTAACTTCAGAAGGCGAATTTTTTGTACTTTGTTGCAAGACTCTTAAACCTGCAAAACGTCCCTGGATATCTTGTTCCGTCCATTGCGTCCTTAAGGCAATATTTGCTTCACTTAATAAATAATCTATATCATCCTGCTCAACAGTGACATCATTTATATCAGTATTAAAATCAGTATCTGTTGTACCTAGCAAGGTCAAGCCATACCAGGGTATGATGAAAAAAACTCTGCCATCACTTCTGGCAGTTAAGAGCAGTGCTTCATTACCAAGAATTTTCGGTAAAACTAAATGCACTCCTTTAGACAATCGGCACCAATACTTCTCTGGATATGTCCATCGCCCGGTCGTTTTAACAACCGCTTTTGTCTTTATCGTATAATTTATACCACTTATTTTATCGTTTAAAACAGCGCCGATAATAATGCCCTTGTGTTCTAATAATTCACTCGCCTGACAGTAATTTAAGCATATTGCTCCTGCAGATATCGCTCCATCAATAATCTCCAGTACCAGACGGGCATCATCAGTTTGTGCATCAAGATAGGTGTATCCACATTTAAGGCCGGTTTTATTCAGAGCGGGAAAACGGTCTGAAAATTGCCTTGCATTAAAGCGACGGTGTGTTTGCTGAGAGTGAAATACCCCCGCTAGAAGATCATAAATAGTGAGCCCCACTTGCAAACGCCAGGAGCCAATTCGACTATGCTGATTAACCGGCACACCAAAACGCAGTGGCCAGACGCGATAAGGGGCTGCATCAATAAGCCGTTGTCTTTCTTGTAGCGATTTTTTAACCACTCCAAAATCCAGCGTTTGCAAATAACGTAACCCGCCATGTATCAGCTTACTGGAAGCAGATGATGTACCGCTGGCCCAGTCATTCTGCTCTACCAATATCACTTTAAGTCCCCGCAATGCAGCATCATAGGCAATCCAGGCACCATAAATACCGCCGCCACAGACCAGCAAATCAAACTGCTGATTTTCAGATGGTGCGTTCGGCCTTTGCATTAGCCTCTCATTTGTAATGCTGTTACAGGGTCATCGGTAATCAAGATATCTACCTCCAGATCTAACGCTTTTTGAATTTCGAGTCGGGTATTGCAAGTATAGGTCACAATCAGTTTATTGTGACCACGCAGAAAGTTGACCAAGTCTTCATTCAGAGTAGCGATAGGCTGGCAAATTCCAGCAAGAAATTTGTTCTCGCTAAAGGTGGTTTTAATATATGCAATATCGTCACTTTCATTGACTGCATAAACCAGTGCTATCAGGGTCCCTAGCTGATGGGCATATTGCAGGGAGTTCAGGTTGAATGAGGAGATAAACACATCCAGATTTCTGGTTGAGCCTAAAATCTCCAGGCATTGCTGCACTTTAATCTGATGCCTTCGCATATCTTCCCAGTCACGATTCTTTATTTCAATCTGTAATTTACAGCTACCTCTGTACAGGTCAACAAATTCCTGCAAACTTAAAACGCCTTCCGGTTCGGCACCCGCATAATAAGCTGCAAAATTGAACTGTTTAAGCTCTGCAAAAGTAAAATCATCGATTCGTTTCCCGGGGTAGCCGAGTTTATCAAGAAACCGGTCATGCCAGAGTACAGATACTTCATCTTTTGTTAACTGCACATCTGTCTCTACACCATCAATTGGGTAAGCTAAAGCTTTTTCAAATGCCTGCCGGGTATTATCTGCGGCTTCAGATCTAGCGCCACGATGCGCATAGATATAACAATGGGTTGAGAAATTCGGTTTCATGAGGTATCCGCTTATTCTTTTATTATACTTCGCGCGGTGACGGTTGCGAAGTTATAGGTTGATATTAACATAAAAGACTTGAATACAGGCTCTGCGTCTATATTGATTGTTTTCCTTTCAATTTAGAAGCTGATAGTTTCAGCTATATAGTTTGTATATGCATGAATCAAAGATATCCAAAAATATATAACAAATTACAGGCCGCATGTGGGTATTAAAGCGGTCTGTCCCGATATTTCCAGCTTCACCTGAATTATAAGCTAGGCAAGCGCATTGATAATAGAATTTACTACCGGAATGGCGAGTTCAGTAGTCTTGATATTTACCCCGAGATCAGCTAGCTGAGTAACCTGCAACCCTTTATAACCACAGGGATTAATGTAGCTAAAAGGACTTAAGTCCATATTATTATTTAAGCTCAATCCATGGTAACTACAGCCCTTCTTAATGCGCAAGCCTACCGAACCGATTTTCTTACCCTGTATATAAACGCCAGGCGCTTCAGCTTTAGCGACTGCCTGTAAACCATATTGTGCAAGCGCTGCTATCATCGCTTGTTCAATAATGGTCACCAGCTGGCGTACGCCTAATTCTCTGCGTTTAATATCGATTAAAATGTAAACCACTAACTGGCCAGGCGCATGATAGGTAATTTGCCCTCCTCTATCGGTATTGACTACCGGAATTTCTGAGGTTTGTAATAAATGCTCTGGCTTACCATTTAATCCCTGAGTAAAAACCGGGGGATGTTCAACTATCCAGATTTCATCGGCACTGTTTTCATCTCTTGCCAAAGTATAATCCTGCATTTCCTGCCAACAGCTTTGATAATCTTGATGTCCTTTGCTGCGTAAATTAATACTCATAGTCAGCCACTTTTTGTATGCAATTATCCAGATAACTCGCTAATATCATAAAATTACTGTGCAGCATCGCTAAATCAGGTATAAGCATTAAAATAGTTGCTGCACAATTTTCTCTGTCATTGTGCTGCATTTCCTTTGCTCTATTCTATTGTTTACACTTAGCAGTAACGCAACTAGGTGATTTATCTTTTTTAAAACCATCCCTGAGATATTTTATAGGTGCTTAATAAGTTTTGCGCGTATGCCGTCATCTGTTCTGCTAAATCTGTGGCCCTCGACTTTGAGGGTCAATAAATCTATTTTCTCACAAAGCACACCTAGGTCTCTTTCTACTTCTGGGCAGGTTTTGATTACTATAGATTTTGCTTGAGGCGTTCAGATATTTACTAAAGCTTGCTCTACAGCGACATTAATATATCAGGGCAAGCAGTCAGATCCATATAGATAGCATCCAGCTGTGCCTTACTTTGTGCTTTGACTTCCACGGTAATGGAGACAAAATTACCGCCTTTACTGGGTCGTGTTTTGACAGCATTCTCACTTAAATCATCAACATGACGGCGGACAATTGCGACTACAATTGCATCCAGATCGGGGATATTTTTTCCCATAGCTTTTATCGGAAACAGGCAAGGAAACTCAAAGGGCGAGTCATGCTCGGCTTTTGTCTCAGTCGAGATGGCTTGTTTATAGTCTTGAAATAATTTCTGCATAAGCTGCCAGATGGGGCCCACTTGCCCATCACCTACCTGCTTGTTGTCCAAAGTGATAACCGGTAAAATTTCTCGCGTAGAACTCGTCAACCAGATTTCACTCGCCCTGCGCAAGTCTGCTTCTGAAATAACATCTTCACGCACACTTATCCCATTTGCATGAGCTAAATCAATAATGACATCGCGGGTAATCCCTGGCAATATTTCATTGCTATTTGCTGGCGTAATTAACACATCATCAATTACTACAAAAACATTACTCGCCGCACCTTCTGTTGCATAGCCGTCTTTTATCAATATCGCTTCGGCACAAGATTGGTCTACCGCTTGCTGGCGTAATAATATATTTGCCAATAGCGTCGTTGCTTTTATATTGCATAACTGCCAGCGCATATCATCCAGAGTAATTGCCTTCACGCCCTCTTCCCGGGCAAAAGGCGCAATAGCGGAACACATGGCAAAAATAGTTGGCTCACAACGCTCAGGAAATGCATGATCTCTTTTATCTGCAACACCACGCGTTATCTGCAAATAAATATATTGCGCATCACCCTCGACTAATAACGGCTCTAATATCTCCAGCCATTGCTCGGCATTCAAAGGCACAGCAAGACGTATTTCATTTAAACTATTGTTTAACCGCTGTAAATGCGCTTCCAGACAAAATAACTTGCCTAAATAAGCAGGAATCACTTCATATATTCCATCACCAAATAAAAACCCCCGGTCTAATACAGAGACCTTTGCCTCTGACAAGGGTAAATATTGGCCATTCAAATAGACTATTTTATCTTGCATGGACTTATTTAATTAACATTAAGGCTGCGTCATAAGTGCGTTGTAAAAAACTGCCTTTTTCTACTGTATTTAGGGCAACCAGTGGCATAGATTTTACTATATTATCGAGTAAAGTAACGTTAACTACGCCGAGCTGATCTCCTTGTTGTACAGGTGCCATAATTTGTACATCAACACTAGTGACTGCTTTCATTTCCTTATAATGTCGCCTGGAAATGGTCACATATAAATCTTCAGGGACCCCCAAACTTACAGTATTACTCGCTCCTTTCCAGATTCTCGCTGTGGTTAGCTCTGTATCTGCATCATATAATTTATGGGTTTCAAAAAACCGGAAGCCATAATTCAACAAAGCCTGACTTTCATTGGCACGTGCTCTTGTACTGTTTGTACCTAAAACCACGGAAATTAAGCGCATTTGTTCTCGTTTCGCAGAAGCAATCAAACAATAACCTGCTTCTTCGGTATGCCCTGTTTTTACCCCATCAACAGTCTCATCACGCCATAATAAAGTATTGCGATTTTTCTGGGTAATTTTATTATAAGTAAATTCCTTTTCTGAATCCCAGCGATAATAGTCTGGAAATTCCTTAATAACAGCTCGCGTTAGTGTTGCTAAATCGCGTGCCGTTGTGTAATGCTCATTTGGAACCGGCAAACCTGTAGAATTCATAAAATGCGTATTATGCATACCCAGACGCTGCGCTTGCTGATTCATCAATTCGGCAAAGGTGTGTTCATCACCCGCAATATGTTCGGCCATCGCGACACTGGCATCATTCCCCGATTGAATGATAATACCTTTTAATAAATCTTCTACTTTGACTTGCTTATTAACTTCAATAAACATTTTGGAACCAGGTGTGCGCCAGGCTTTTTCACTGATAGTAACCAAGTCATCAAGATGCAAGCGATTTTTGCTTAACTCTCGAAAAGCGATATAAACCGTCATGATTTTAGTCAGACTTGCTGGTGGCATTACTTCATCAGCATTTTTTTCAGCTAGAATTCGTCCACTATTAAAATCTTGTAAGAAATAACTGCTCGCTTGCAGAAGAGGTGGCGCCGGGGTTTTAATTTCACTTTCCGCATGACTATACGTAAAGGGTAATAATAGGAAAATAAAAAAAACGAATTGTAGCTTTTGCATAAAGTCATGCTGTATTTTTGGGAACATAAACAAAGAATCTGAATTGTAAGTTGAAAAATTATAACATGTGATGACCAGCTGTCTCTCAGAGACTAGTCGTCACGTATTAGGTTTATATTTTATTCAGAAATATAGTGGCCACTCTCGATGCCTATTTCTTTTAATTTTGCACTGATATCATCTGCCTCAGTCACAGAAGATATAGGGCCAATCTGCACTTTAAAGAGTTTACTTGCTGCTGTTTCACTGGACATAATTCTACTTTTTGACAAAGCTGCTGCCGTTATTTTTTCTTGTAATAAAACGGCATTTTCCCGCGTGACAAAGGCTCCAATCTGATAATAAATATTTTTAGCTAATGCCGCATCAGTATCGACTTTATTATCCCCAGGCTGAATGGCCACCACATTGACAAAGCCTGTGCCATCCTTAGCTAAGCCTAATTTAACAGCTGCCACAAAAGATAAATCAATAATTCTGTGGGCGTGAAAGGGGCCTCGATCATTAAGCCGAACAATCACGCTACGCTGGTTATCTAAATTTGTTACTTGTACATAACTTGGAATAGGCAATGTTTTATGCGCAGCAGTCATTGCCCACATATCATAAACTTCGCCGGTTGCCGTATTTTTCTGATGAAATTTGGTACCGTACCAGGAGGCGATTCCTTGCTGTTTATAGCCTTTATTATCTGGCTGCACATGATAGGTTTCACCTAAAACAACATAGGATTCAGGATTAACCGAAGCCGACCAGGGTTCAAAGCGTGGAACAGCATCCGCAATAGCAGAGATATCCATGGAAATATTTTCAGGGCGACCATCCATGACAATGGGTTCAATCTTTTTGGGTACAGAGCAGGCACTTAGCCATGCAGTCAATAAAATTAAACAAGCTCTATTCATTAGTTGCTATAACATATTGCTGTTTTACCGCTTGGCTTAATTGAAATACGGCTAATGCATACAGCGGACTATGATTATAACGAGTAATAACATAAAAATTCTCTAATCCTACCCACAAGTCTTGCCCATTTTCCTGCTCAAAACTTAATAACTTAAGCAATTCATCATCGTTTATTTGTTCAGGCAAGTGAACATGCAAAGCCTTTAGTTGTGCGGCTTTTATATCAGGCTTTAAACCTCTAGTCAGTGCCTGCTGATACTGATCACCTGTTGCGGTGACTGGAAACGCAATATCGTTACCTGTTTTCCAGTGATGCCGGGCAAAATAATTCGCTACACTGGCAATGGCATCAGCCGGATTATGCCATATATCACGTTTCGCATCACCTTCAAAGTCAGCTGCAAAATTACGATAACTGCTCGGCATAAATTGTGGCATTCCCATCGCACCTGCATAAGAACCAACCGGTTCTAAAGGATTCATATGCTCTTCACGACATAACAATAAAAATTGTTCTAACTCACTCAGGAAAAAAGCGCTACGCTTTGGATAATCAAAGCCTAAGGTCGCTAATGCATCAATAACCCTATGTCCTCCGGTACGTTCTCCGTACAAAGTTTCGACACCGATAATTGCAACAATAATTTCTTCAGGAATACCATAACGCTGTTGCATAATGGTTAAGCTTTCCTTGTTAGCCTGCCAGAATTGAACACCACCCTGAATACGTGAGTCACGCATAAAAATTTTACGATACTTATACCAAGGCATCCCTTCGGCAGGACGAGTCATCGCTTCAATAATCTTGGGCTTTATTTCTACCGCCTGAAACAATATTACTAATTCAGCTCGATCAAATTGATGCTGTTCAACCATTTTGCTAATAAATTTATCAACAGCGACCTGATCATTAATTTCAGCCTGTACAAAGGGGCTTATGAACAGTGATAAAAAAAACAGTGTAACCGGCAATAACTTTTGCATAAAGAGGGCTTTATAAGGGGTAAGAAAATGGAAAGGATGCCTGAAGCTTCAGTGCAGGAGTGCTCTTCAGCCGTGAATGTGAGCACACATTCACGGGCAAACAACTTTCCTACAATAAAAGGCCTGTATCAATAGTTGTCATTCAATGGCAACTTACTTTTTATCTTTTTTTACATACAGATCTGTAATCGTTCCGGTGATCATTTCAGCTGCAAATGCAAAGGTTTCAGAGAGTGTAGGATGCGCATGTATGCTTAAGCCCACATCTTCTGCATCGGCACCCATTTCTAACGCCAATACCGCTTCGGCAACCAGTTCCCCGGCATTAGGTCCAACCATACCAGCACCTAAGATCCGTCCTGTTTCAGGATCACAGAGTATTTTCGTCAAGCCTTCACTGCGGCTTAAACTTAAGGAGCGACCACTTGCTGCCCAAGGGAATGCACCTTTATCATAGGCTATGCCCTGCTCTTTTGCCTGATTTTCAGTTAATCCCATCCATGCAACTTCAGGATCGGTATAAGCAACAGAAGGAATCGTTAACGCATCAAAAGCGGATTTATGCCCTGCGGTCACTTCTGCGGCAATTTTACCTTCGTAAACGGCTTTATGCGCTAACATCGGTTGTCCGACGATATCGCCAATCGCATAGATATGCGGCACATTGGTTTTCTGTTGTTTATCGACCGCAATAAACCCTCGTTCATCAACATGAACACCTGCTTTATCCGCATCAATTAGCGCACCATTCGGTTTACGCCCAACAGCCACGAGTACTTTATCAAATAATTCAGGCTCAGGTGCTTTATCACCACCAAAAGTCACTAATAAACCATCATCTTGCGCGACTATGCTTTCTACTTTTGTTTTTAACCAGATATTTTTGTATTGCTTTTTAATATGTCTATGCAATGGTGTGACTAAATCTTTATCACAACCAGGAATAATTTGATCCATCAATTCCACAACACTGATTTCAGAACCCATGGCATGATAAACCGTCGCCATTTCCAGTCCAATAATACCACCGCCAACCACTAACAATTTCTTCGGTACATCAGCAATATTTAAAGCATCGGTTGAATCCATTAAACGTGGATCATCATTTGGAAAAGGGGGTATCTTCGTTGCCGTAGAACCCGCAGCAATAATGGCATTATCAAAAGTGATTTGCTGAGCACCTGCATCACTTGTTACTTCCAATGCATTGGCTGAAGTGAATTTCCCTAAACCTTGAACCACAGTCACTTTACGCTGCTTGGCTAAACGTGCTAAACCACCATTTAAAGTGCTAGTAATGCCTTCTTTCCAGCTTCTGATTTTATCTAAATCAAATTCAGGTTTGCTAAAAGTTAGTCCATGTTGCTCAAAATGTTCAGCTTCATGAACAATTTGCGCAACATGCAATAAAGCCTTGGAAGGAATACAGCCAACATTTAAACAGACCCCTCCCAAAACAGGATATTTCTCCACTAAAACAACCTGCTTACCTAAATCAGCCGCGCGAAAAGCCGCTGTATAACCGCCAGGTCCTCCGCCCAAAACCAAGACTTCCGCATGTATGATATCTGACATATTCTTATCTCCCTATAGTAACAAGCGGCGAATATCGCCTAAGTATTTAATTAATGTAGACATAAACCGCGCCCCTTCTGCGCCATCAATAACCCGATGATCGTAAGTCAGGTCTAACGGCAACATCAACCTGGGTACAAATTCAGATCCATTCCATACGGGTTGCATAACGGAGCGAGTAACTCCTAATATAGCGACTTCAGGCGCATTGACTATCGGCGTAAACGCTTTTCCACCTATACCGCCTAAACTGGAAATAGTGATGCAACCACCTCGCATATCAGCGGGGAGTAATTTACCACTACGTGCTTTTTCACTGAGCTCGGATAATTCTCGAGTTAATTCTGCAATGCCTTTTTTATCGACACCTTTTAGCACAGGCACCACCAGTCCATTAGGTGTATCTACAGCAATACCGACATTAAAGTATTTTTTCAGAATTAAGGACTGGCCGTCGGGCGATAAAGAACTATTAACCTTAGGGTAGTGTTGCATTGCGGCAACCAAAGCTTTAACAATAAATATTAAACCTGTTACTTTAATCTCAGTGCTTTTATCTGCATTCAACGCATTTCGGAATGCCTCCATTTCGGTAATATCGGCGTCATCATGATAAGTCACTAGTGGCAAATTCAACCACACTCGACTCATATTCTGCCCTGTTAAGCGTTGAATTTTACTCAGTTGTTGTTCTTCAATTTCACCAAACTGACTGAAATCTACCGCCGGAATTGGCGGAATACCAGCGCCACCCTGAACGGGCACACCAGAGGTCATGACTTGTTTAATGAAACTTTTAACATCTTCTTTTAAGATACGTCCTTTGCGTCCAGTACCTTGACTAATCTGGCTAATATCCACCCCTAATTCACGTGCAAATAAGCGTACTCCCGGAGTTGCATGAGCCGGTTTTCCTGAAGGTCTGTCAACTGGCGCACTTATAGTGCTTGAAGCGGGGCTAGAAACAACCTTTTTTTGCGCCACCGAAGCTGTTGGCTTTGGTGCTTGGTTGGTTTGCACAGGAGCAGCTGTCGTTACAGCTTCAGTTACTGACTGAACTTCCAGGGTAACAATTAAAGCGCCTTCGGAAACTTTATCCCCCACCTTAACAAATACATCTTTGACAATACCTGAATGTGTCGAAGGCAAATCCATACTCGCCTTATCAGTCTCTAACACAGCTAGAGTTTGCTCTTTTTCTACGCTATCGCCCGTCTGTATTAATACTTCAATGACATCAATATCAGCAACATCACCGACATCAGGGACCTTCACTTCAATTATACTAACGCTAGTCTCCGGGATAATTGCCACAGGGGTTTCTACCTTTTCGGGAATATCAATTTTAACATTCTCAACCCCAATAACTTCTTCAATTCCTTCAGATTCAGGTGAACTAGCCTCTAAGGTGACAACCAAAGCGCCTTCAGAGACTTTATCGCCTATTTTGATATGTACTGCTTTGACAATACCTGCTGCGCTAGAAGGTAAATCCATGCTGGCTTTATCTGTTTCTAACACCGCAAGCGTTTGCTCTTTTGCGACAATATCGCCTACTTTAACTAATACTTCAATGACATCAATATCAGCAACATCACCGACATCAGGCACTTTTACTTCTGTTAATAGAGTCATAATGTGTTCTTTTGTTAGATTAACCAAGGCGCAATAGTTTCTGCATCAATATTATATTTTTTAATTGCCTCATCAATTTTCACAGCATCAAATTCACCTTTATCTGCCAGGCTTTTCAGTGCAGCAATGGTAATATGGTGTCGATCAACTTCAAAGAAACTGCGTAATTTTTCCCGCGTATCAGAACGACCAAAGCCATCGGTCCCTAAAACGGTATAGTCTGCTTTAACATAGGGACGAATTTGTTCAGCAAAAGCACGAATATAATCTGTTGCAGCAATGACCGGAATATCAGCTTTACTAATACACTGTTCCACATGTGATACGCGAGCTTTTGCTGTTGGGTGCAAACGATTCCATCGCTCACATGAGAATCCATCACGTGCTAATTCAGTAAAACTTGTACAACTCCAGAGATCAGCCTCAACACCCCACTCGTCGCGTAATAATTTCGCCGCTGCGGCCACTTCGCAAAAAATCGTGCCTGAACCTAATAAATTTACTTTTGGTGCTTTTTTACGTGTTATACCAGACTGGAACAAGTGCATCCCTTTAAGGATATCCTCAGCCGCACCTTCTGGCATCGGAGGCTGATCATAGTTCTCATTCATCACGGTAATATAATAGAATACATCTTCTTGCTCAGCATACATGCGGCGCAAACCATTTTGAATAATAACGGCTAATTCATAGCCATAAGTTGGATCATAAGAGACACAGTTAGGAATGGTTGCCGACATCAGATGACTATGACCATCCTCATGTTGCAAACCTTCACCATTCAGAGTAGTTCGTCCTGCTGTTCCACCTAGCAGGAAGCCACGAGTACGCTGATCGGCAGCAGCCCAGATCAGATCACCAACCCGCTGAAAGCCAAACATTGAATAGTAAATAAAAAAAGGAATCATTGGTACGTTATGCGTAGAATACGACGTTCCAGCCGCAATCCAGTCACATAAACCACCCGCCTCATTAATGCCTTCTTGTAATACCTGACCGGCTTTATCTTCTTTATAATACATTAACTGCTCGGCATCCTGAGGCGTATATAATTGCCCGACCTGTGACCAGATACCTAGCTGACGGAACATGCCTTCCATACCAAAAGTACGCGACTCATCAGGAACAATCGGTACAATGCGTTCACCAATTTTTTTATCCTTAACCAAAATATTAAGAATTCTGACAAATGCCATCGTTGTAGAAATACCGTGCCCTGCTTTAGTGCCATCCAGAACAGCTTGAAAAGCACTCAACTCAGGAATTTCCAGGGCATCAGATTTTTGTCTACGCGCAGGAATCAGTCCACCCAGATCTGTTCTGCGCTGTATCATATACTTATATTCTTCAGAATCTTCAGCAAATTTTAAATACGGTAGACTCTCAATTTCCTTATCGGTCACCGGAAGTTGCCAGCGATCACGAATATTGGTGATCGATAGCAAGCTCATTTTTTTCTGCTGATGACTGGTGTTTTGTGCTTCACCTGAGTCGCCCATGCCGTAACCTTTAATGGTTTTTGCCAGGATAACCGACGGCTGCCCTGTGTGCTCGCTAGCGGCTTGGTAAGCAGAAAATACCTTAATCGGATCATGCCCACCACGATTAAGACCCCATATATCTCTGTCGGTATATTCGACAACTAAGGCTTTTAATTCAGGCGTATTAAAAAAATGTTCGCGTACATAAGTGCCATCTTTTGACTTATAGGTTTGATAATCGCCATCCACGCATTCCATCATGCGCTTCATAATCAAACCCTCTTTATCTTTAGCTAACAAAGCATCCCAATGTCGACCCCAGATAACTTTGATAACATTCCATCCAGCGCCACGAAAACTGCCTTCTAATTCTTGGATAATTTTACCATTACCACGCACTGGACCATCAAGACGCTGCAAGTTACAGTTAACCACAAAAATAAGATTGTCCAGATTTTCACGACCCGCCATAGTTATAGCGCCTAAGGTTTCCGGTTCATCCGTCTCGCCATCGCCCAGAAAAGCCCATACCTTACGCCCCTCAGTCTTAGCCAGACCTCGACTTTGCATATAGCGCATAAAGCGAGCCTGGTAAATCGCCATGATCGGACCAAGCCCCATAGATACCGTTGGGAATTGCCAGAAATCAGGCATTAACCAGGGGTGTGGATAAGAAGAAAGGCCATTACCACCCACTTCCTGACGAAACTGATCCATCTTCTCATCGGAAAAGCGTCCTAATAAATAAGCCCGCGCATAATCACCAGGACAGGAATGCCCTTGTACAAAAACCATATCTGCACCTTGCTCTGCAGTTGCAGCATGCCAGAAATGGTTATGCCCAACATCATATAAGGTTGCCGCTGATGCAAAGCTGGCTATATGCCCACCTACATTGGTATTTTTGTTGGCGCGTAATACCATCATCATGGCATTCCAGCGCACATAAGCACGAATTTTACGCTCAATCGTGGTCATACCCGGGTATTTGGGTTGTTGTTCAACAGGTATGGTATTGATATAGGCAGTATTGGCACTAAAGGGAATAGCCGCACCTGATTGTCTTGCCATTTCGACCAGTTGTCCGATTATAAACTGGACACGCTCATTACCATCTTGCTCCTGAATAGCGACTAATGCTTCCAGCCATTCTTTTGTTTCTTCCGGATCTATATCAAGCTGATCTAACATATTGGCATTTAAACCATTACTCATCCCATACTCCTGCGATTTTTTTGTGTCGCGCCGTACACAGCACGATAAAAACTATGTTTTTTCTGGCTCTCACGTTTTGCGCGGGAACCAAAAATCAATTAACTACCTTTGTGCATTGGTAACTGCTTCTTTAGCAAGTGCAGTTACTTTATCCCAATCTTTATTCTTAACAGCATCTGCTGGTACTAGCCAGGAGCCACCGACACATGCAACATTTTTAAGCGCCAGGTAATCATTATAATTACCTGGTGAAATTCCACCAGTAGGACAAAAAGTAATTTGTGGAAGGGGGCCAGCAATCCCTTTTAGCATAGGAATACCACCCGCTGCTTCCGCTGGAAAGAATTTAAAATGATCCAGACCATATTCCATGCCAAGCATTAGTTCAGAAACCGAGGCAATACCAGGAATCAAAGCAATAGAACTATGATTAGCCGCAGCTAAAAGCCTAGGGGTCAGGCCAGGGCTAATAGCAAACACAGCACCTGCATCAGCAACTGCCTGTAATTGCTCTGGTGTGGTAATAGTCCCCGCCCCCACAAAAGCACCTTCAACTTCCTCACTAATGGCTTTAATAGAATCCATTGCCGCCGCCGTGCGTAAAGTAATTTCTAATACTTTAATACCACCAGCCATTAAAGCCCTTGCCAAAGGCACTGCATCTGCAGCATCCTGAATAACCATTACCGGCATAACAGGTGAAGCATTTAAAATTTCAGAAGGATGAACTTTCCAGTTATTTATTGTCATATTGCTTTTTTTTATTTTCAAAGGACGTGGCTTAAGCCCGCCAGTTTCCAAACAGCCTGATAAAGGCGAACTAAAACCCTATACTACATATTCCAGATAGCTTATTGTTTAGTTATTCACCTGATTAACTTGACAAAAAAGATTATCTTCATCAAATAAATTGGTTGCACCGGTTTCAGCGGATGAAGTCCCCATCCGGAATGCACCAAACATTTCTCGGCCCATACCCCAATGATGGTCCTGAGCGCTATTTGGCTCAGCCTGACGCGCGGCAAATTCTTCGGCATCGACTAGTGCATTCACCTCGCCCGTTTGGGTATTCAAGTTAATCACATCACCAGTACGTAATTTAGTTAATGGACCACCATCTTCACATTCAGGACACATATGAATTGCTGAAGGGACTTTCCCAGATGCACCCGACATGCGTCCATCGGTAACAATGGCAACTTTAAATCCTCTGTCCTGTAAAGAACCTAATAACGGTGTCAATTTATGTAACTCAGGCATACCATTGGATTTCGGTCCCTGATAACGCAATACAATAATAAAATCACGCGCCAGTTCGCCACGATGAAAAGCAGCAAGCACCTCATCCTGATCATCAAATACTATAGCAGGCGCCTGAACCACTTGATGATCCTCGGATACCGCAGAAACCTTAGAAATACCGCGGCCCAAATTACCATGCATCACATGCAATCCACCGCCTACGGCAAAAGGCTTCTCCAGCGAACCGATCACTTCTGGATCTAGTGATCTTTCTGGACCTTCCTGCCAAACCAGCTTTCCATCGATTATTTTAGGCTCTTGAGAATAATCAGCCATTCCGCGATTATTGCCAACAGTTAAAACGTCCTTATGCAAATAACCACCTCTTAATAACTCTGCAATCAGCACACTCATACCACCTGCTGCCTGAAAGTGATTAATATCGGCCGGGCCATTAGGATAAACTCGTGTCAATAAAGGCACTGCGCGAGATAATTCATCAAAATCATCCCAGTTAATTTCTATACCTGCCGCTCGTGCAATTGCGACAATGTGCATCGTATGATTAGTTGAACCACCTGTAGCCAGTAAGCCAACAATGGCATTTACAATCGCTTTTTCATCAATAACACGACCTAAAGGACGGTAATCATCACCCAATGCCGTAAATTTTAAAACTTGTTCAGCAGCAGCTTTAGTCAGTTCATCCCGTAGCGGAGTATAAGGATTAATAAATGAACTGCCAGGAAGATGTAGCCCCATAATCTCAACCATCATCTGATTACTATTTGCCGTACCATAAAAAGTACAGGTACCTGGGCTATGGTAGGATTTAGATTCAGATTCTAATAACTCTTTACGGCCAATTTTTCCTTCCGCATACTTCTGCCGGGTACGCGCTTTTTCTTTATTGGTAATACCACTGGTCATAGGCCCGGAAGGTACAAAGACCGCTGGCAAATGTCCAAAACTCAATGCGCCTAGTAACAAACCCGGGACAATCTTGTCACAAACACCCAGATACAGACCGCCATCAAACATATTATGGCTCAGGCTGATCGCGGTAGACATGGCAATGACGTCCCGACTAAACAGCGACAACTCCATACCAGGCTGCCCTTGGGTAACACCATCACACATCGCAGGAACTCCCCCCGCAAACTGCGCAACACCACCCGCTGCTTTAATCGCCGCTTTGATCAAAGCAGGTGAGTCTTTATAAGGCTCATGTGCGGATAACATATCATTATAAGAAGAGATAATCGCAATATTTGCTTTCTTATCACTGGCTAAATCTGCCTTATCTCCAGTGCTACACGCAGCAAAACCATGCGCTAGATTGCCACAAGCCAGAGTTGAGCGATGCGGCCCTTGCTCAGCCGCTTTATCAATATGTTTTAGATATAGAGTACGCACCACATGGCTACGCTTAATAATTTCTTGAGTGACCTTTTCTACTACTGGATGCATACAGTCTTTTCCTCTAAAGTTACACAAAGGTAACAAATAAACAGTTTATCGAGTTTAATAGCGCATTATACAGCAACACTGTAACAACAAAAACAACAGTAAGCTGTAGAGCGGACTTTAGTCTGCCAGTTTATAGATAGTGCTTATATTTACGGACTAAAGTCCCCCCTACACCAAAGCCCTTGCCTTTAAAAAGGACTGTTCAGATAAAGCGCTCCAATGCGATACCTGCGTTCTAAATTGATTAAATGAAGTATAAATCTTCTTAGCCATAGGATCTTTATTGGCCAATTCGAGTACCACTTCTTCAGAAAGCTGCTTTAATTTGCGTAACACATCCTCTGGCAAAGGCTTTAGCTGAACACCATGCTTATTAACCAAAGTCTCCAAGGCCTGATTATTTCGCGCGGTATAATCGGAAAGCATATCCATATTCACCACTTTACAAGCTGCCTTCACAATACTTTGTAAATCAGCTGGCAACTCATTAAAAGCCTTTTTATTAATCATCGCTTCTATGGTAGAACCTGGCTCATGCCAGCCAGGGTAATAATAATATTTCGCCACTTTATAAAAACCAAACGCCAGATCATTATAAGGGCCAACCCACTCAGCAGCATCTAGAGCGCCTGACTGCAAGGAAGTAAACAACTCTCCCCCCGGGATATTAACTGTAGTCCCACCAGCTCTGCGCAACACTTCCCCGCCTAATCCCGGGATACGCATTTTTAAACCCTTTAAATCATCAACAGTTTTAATTTCCCGATTAAACCAGCCTGCCATTTGCACACCTGAATTTCCTGCAGCTAGCGGAATTAAATTAAACGGCTCATATAACTCGCGCCATAACTCCATACCGCCACCATAATATAACCAGGCATTCATTTCCTGAGCGGTTAAACCAAACGGGACAGAAGAGAAAAACTGCGTCGCTGCATTCTTGCCCTTCCAGTAATAAGCGCCAGAATGTCCCATTTGCGCAGTTCCGCTGGAAACGGCATCAAATACTTCAAAGGCTGGCACTAATTCATTTGCACCGTAGACTTTCACATTAATACGGCCGCCGCTCATCTCATTGATCATTTGTGCCAATAAATTTGCCCCCACACCTAAACCAGGGAAATTTTTCGGCCATGCTGTTACCATTTTCCATTTAAACTTAGCTTGAGCAACAGCTACGCCAGGCACCAGTACAGCACTACCTGCCACTAAGGCTCCAACACTGGCCTTATTAATAAAATCACGTCTTTTCATATTAAATTACCTAATTATCAATCAGGCGTTATTCTACCTGAATCATAGCGTTTTATACATCGCCAGAGTTATCGCTTATAATTACAGTTGATTGTGCTATTTATAAACTAAATTTTAAATAGCTACAAAAACCCTTTTACCATCTGATTTTTAAAATCCAGGAGATTCACCTTGAAAAAACTAACCGGCATTATTTTAGCGACCTCACTGATTACAGGCTGCGTAATTGATCCTTATACTGGAGAAGAAAAGGTATCGAACACCGCATGGGGAACAGGCATTGGTGCAGGTGCAGGCGCAGCAACTGGTGCAGCTATTGGCGCTATTGCCGGCGGCGGAAAAGGCGCTGGCATAGGTGCTGGTATAGGTGCTGGCGTAGGTGCCTTAACTGGAGCTGGCGTGGGTTACTATATGGACACTCAGGAAAAGAAATTACGCTTACGCTTAGAAAGCACCGGCGTTAGAGTACAAAGAAATGGCGACAATTTACAATTAATCATGCCAGGTAATATTACCTTTGCCACTGATTCTGAAACTCTCAATAGTAATTTCATCCCGATCCTCGATTCAGTTGCCATCATCTTTAAGGAATTTAAAGACACTAGCATCGACGTAGCTGGTTTCACCGACTCTACAGGTAGCGACCAATATAATCAGGAATTATCTGAACGCCGTGCCGCTAGTGTAGCCAATTATTTAATCAGCTCAGGAGTGAGCAGCGGCAGAATTCAATCCCGCGGCCTTGGCAAGCGTTACCCTGTAGCATCAAATAATAGCGCAGCAGGACGTGAACAAAACCGTCGAGTAGAAATCAATATTCGACCTAAATAAGTAATCCGTTTTTATTTAAGATACAAAAAAGGCCGCGATCAGCGGCCTTTTTTATTCAACAATAGCTCAATGCTAAGTATTTATTTCAATAAACCCTGCAATAAACCATTCAAGTTATGTACAAACTCAGCAGGATCATCTAATTGTCCGCCTTCACTTAATACAGCTTGATCAAACAAAATACGCGTTAAATCAGAAAAACGTGTATCGTCTTGCTCTTCTTTTAAGCGTATCACCAAAGCATGTTCTGGATTGATTTCGAACACAGGCTTAGTCGCGCCCATGCCAAACATATTCATATCCTGGCCAGCTTCTTTCATGATCCGTTCCATATTTAAGCTCATGGCGTCTTGCTCTGTCACCAGACAAGAAGGTGATGCCGTTAAACGATGGCTTATACGTACTTCACTTACTTTATCTTTTAACACCTCTTTGATTTGCGTAATCACTGACTCAAAGTCTTTAGACGCTTCTTCTTGCTCTTTTTTATCTTCTTCAGTATCAAATTTATCTAAATCCAACTGACCTTTAGCAACGGATTGTAATACCTTGCCATCAAAGTCATTCAGGTTAGAGACCAGCCATTCATCAACACGGTCTGATAATAATAGAACTTCGATACCTTTTTTACGGAAAATTTCTAGATGTGGGCTATTTTTAGCAGCAATAAAGCTATCAGCGGTCACATAATAGATTTTATCCTGACCTTCCTGCATCCGACCGATATAATCCTCGAAAGACACCTCTTGCGCGTCAGTATCCGCATGAGTTGAAGCAAAACGTAATAATTTAGCAACACGCTCTTTATTTTTATGATCTTCGATAGGACCTTCTTTGATTACATTACCAAATTGTGCCCAGAATGTAGCGTATTTTTCTTTATCATTATTAGCAATGTTTTCTAATAAGCCGAGAACTTTTTTAACTGCACCGGACTTAATCGTGCTAATTTTTTTGCTTTGCTGCAAAATTTCACGCGATACGTTGAGTGGCAATGAATCAGTATCAATCACACCACGAATAAAACGCAAATAACGCGGCATTAATTGCTCTGCATCGTCCATAATAAACACTTTACGCACATAAAGCTTTACGCCGTGTTTTGCATCTCTGTCCCACATATCAAATGGTGCACGCGCAGGAACATACAACAACATCGTATATTCGTTAGTGCCTTCTACTTTACTGTGTACGTGAGCTAAAGGATCCTGGAAATCATGCCCTACATGCTTATAAAATTCGTTATAGGCTTCGTCATCTAACTCACTTTTAGATTTAGTCCATAAGGCAGAAGCACTGTTAACCGTTTCGTCTTCAACTTTTGCAGGCTCTGTTTCATTGCCTTCTTCATCAGTCACAGCAGGAATTTCTTTCGCCATAACAATCGGCAAAGAAATATGATCAGAGAATTTTTTAACGATGGAAGTTAAACGGTAGTCATTCAAGAATTCTTTTTCAGCTTCTTTTAAATGCAAGATAACATCCGTACCGCGACTTGTTTTTTCTACTGTTTCCAGGGTGTACTCACCTTCACCAGTTGATTCCCAAAGCGTTGCTTCTTTGCTACCTGCCTTACGCGTAATTAAAGTTACTTTATCAGCGACAATAAACGCAGAATAAAAACCCACACCAAATTGACCAATCAATTCACTATCTTTTGCCTGGTCGCCGGTTAGTGCATCAAAAAACTGTTTTGTACCTGATTTTGCAATGGTTCCGATATGCTCTTGCACTTCTTCGCGCGTCATACCAATACCATTATCACTTACTGTGATAGTATTTGCTTCGTTATCATAAGCTAAGCGAATTTTTAACTCGCTATCACCTTCATACAAGCCATCATTAGAAAGTGCTTCAAAACGTAGCTTATCAGCCGCATCGGATGCATTAGAAATCAATTCACGCAGAAAAATCTCTTTGTTACTATACAAAGAGTGAATCATTAAATGTAATAAATGCTTAACTTCAGTTTGAAATCCTAGCGTTTCTTTTTTTGCTTCAACGGTCATTATGTAAGTATCTCCGAAATAATTGAAATTCTCATTTCGATATAAGGGTAAAGATTGTTTTTTCAAGGGCTAAAGATTAAGCAAAATAAAATATGCACAAAATAATCCTCGCTTGCTTAGGCAACTCGCAACAAATACCCCACCCATCTTGCTAGTCTTTTTGTCCTTCTTCTGAGTTGTAGAAATAGTTACGTAGCCTGCTATGTGCCTATTTCTACGCCTAGAAGACAAACAAAAATCCT
>Ga0208648_1000899_pt1 | contig 27183 bp, 27 predicted proteins | sample AntAceMetag02UKL_FD_184772 | JGI IMG/M metagenome (GOLD analysis project Ga0208648, IMG submission 184772) | Saline lake microbial communities from Ace Lake, Antarctica - Antarctic Ace Lake Metagenome 02UKL (SPAdes) (version 2) | ecosystem: Environmental > Aquatic > Non-marine Saline and...
GAAAACATTTTTTCAAGTATGTGCCAACAGATGAAAAAATAATCATTGAGGAGGCCATTCAAAAAACATTAAACGAAGGAATCGAACAAAACGTTGAGTTGAAAATTAGAAAGAAAAACCAATCTTTGTTTTTAAGCGAAATCAGTTTCACTTTAATCCAGAGCCCTGATGCGACGCTTTTTTCATTCATGATTACGATCCGTGATATTTCCCAGCGGAAAAAAATGGAAAAAATGCAAATCCATGCCGATCGGATGGCCAATCTGGGAGAAATGGCCTCCGGCATTGCCCATGAAATTAATCAACCCTTAAATACCTTATCCCTTATTATTGACAATATTTTGTATGAGGCGGCCAAAGACGAAAATATTAAAAAAGAATATCTGAAAAAAAAGTCTGAAAAAATTTTTAAAAATATTACCCGGATCAAAAATATTATTGACCATATCAGGACTTTTTCGCGGATCAACGATGATTATATTCTGACAGGTTTCGACATTAATTCGAGCATCAATAATGCCGTGACTATGATATCGGAACAATTCAAACATCTAAACATCAATCTGGATCTTCAATTAGAAAGAAATCCTCCTCTGATTATTGGGAATACCTTTCAATTTGAACAAGTAATTCTTAACCTGCTGTCAAATGCCAGGGATGCCCTTCTTGAAAAGAAAAACATCAGGAAAGCGCATTTTGATATGCTCGTCGGTATTAGGTCGTTTAAAGAGAATCAATGTTTTCTTATTGAAATAACCGATAATGGCTCTGGCATCAGTGAAGAAGATATAGAGCACATAATTCTTCCATTTTATACTACCAAGGATACAGGAAAGGGTACAGGACTTGGATTGTCTATTTCATACCAGATTATTAAAGAAATGAATGGTACAATAGAAATAAGGAGCGACAAACATACGGGGACAACATTCAAAATAATTTTAAAGATTCAAAACAAAGAGTGAGTATGGAAAAACAAAATAAAATCAAGATACTGATCCTCGATGATGAAAAACAGTTTACAGAAGAATTGTATGAATTTTTTCAGAATTCAGGGTTTGAGTCATTTGAGGCAAATACAGAAATGGAGGCACAAAAAATATTAAACAATCATAAAATCGACCTCCTTATCCTTGATATACGCTTGCCGGGAGTAAATGGCCTTGATATTTTAAAAGATGTAAAAACCAAATTTCCTTCTATAGAGGTCATTATGGTATCTGCTCACGGCGATATGGATACTGTGATCAAAGCCATGAGGCTTGGGGCTTTCGATTACCTGCGTAAACCATTCAGACATATCGACATTCAGATTGCGATTGAGCGAACCCAAAAGTTTCTTCAACTCCAGCGAAAAATTACTCAAATGGAGGAAAAAAATTCGTTAATCTCGAAAGCACTAGAAGAAAAAATTGACCGTCAATTTATTGGTGTAAGCCCACAAATTCTTGAGGTATTTAATCAAGCCATCTCCGCTGCAAATTACCCCGATGTTAATGTACTAATTACTGGTGAAAGTGGAACAGGGAAAGAGAATATTGCCAGAATAATACACTATTCAAGTGTAAAAAAGGATCATATTTTTTGTGCGGTTAACAGTAGTGCCATAACCGATTCGCTCCTCGAAAGCGAATTTTTTGGCCATAAGAAGGGATCATTTACCGGGGCTATTAACGACAAAATGGGCTTTTTTGAAGTATGTAACCAGGGGACCTTGTTTTTGGATGAAATTGCCGACATGCCTTTAAACTTGCAGGCTAAGATTCTGCGAGCTACCGAAGAAAAGGTGATCACCAGAGTTGGGGACACAAATCCGATTTACACCGACTTCCGGATCATTTCAGCCACAAATCACGATATCGATAAGAATGTGAAGAAAAACAAATTCAGGCTCGACCTGTTTCATCGTCTTAATATCCTGCATATTCATATTCCTGCACTTAGAGAACGACCAGAAGATATCAAACCACTGCTGGTCCATTTTGTGGATTCCTACAAAACAAAATTTAACAAAGCCAATTTGCAGATTGAGAAAGAAGTTTTTAAAACACTGGCCGAATATGATTTCCCGGGAAATGTCAGGGAGTTGAGAAACATGACCGAAAGGGCGGTCATTCTTTGCAAAGACAATGTGCTAGGGATAAATGATTTCCCGATAAAACAGCAAAAAGATCCCGTGTCTGAAAGCCAGGTAGATTCCGTCAATCTTAAATCTAATGAGATTAATTTGATCCGAAAAGGATTACAAAACTGCAAATACAATCAGAAGGCAGCAGCCGATATGCTGGGAATAACCCGCGATGCCCTCATCCGAAAAATGAAAAAGTTTGAAATTACCGTTAGCAGAAGCGAAAAGTAATACCAATTGAATTTCTAAATTACTGATATATTTCCGCACTTGTGTGCGTTTTTTTTAATGAATTCAATTCCCAATCTACAAGCATTTCTACGGTTTCACGATTCCTAAAATTTAATTAATATATTTTGATTCTCTTATAGAGACCCTTAATCATGCTTTTCAGGTTATTCTTTAAACCCGAAATTTACTGGCACATTCTTTGGAATACCGCATATCACAATGAGGTAATCCTGTCTCTCAAATATTAAAGCACAGGAATTAATTAATATTAAATTTTATTAAAATGGCAGTAGAAAAAACAATTGGCTCATCAAGCCTCGTAGAAGTGATTGATAATTTGAGGGATATTGGATATGCTTAGAAATCTGTTTGTTAGTGTAAGAAAAATTTGAATTTAAAATAAATGAAAAAGATAACCATTTTATTATTATTGAGCTTAATTGGGATAACAATTTTATTCATAACATCATGTAAGGAAGATAGTGATGATCAAATAGATAAGGATCCTTTTAATAATGGTAGTTCTGAAAGAAATATGATAGTTGTTATGAGTGATTTTCATATGGGTGCAGATCTTGACTATGCAGAGATTAAAGAGAATCTCAAACCTCTTGAGGATATTTTGACTAAAATTAGAGTATCAGATAATGTAAAGGAGCTTGTTATTGCGGGAGATATGTTGGATGAGTGGTTTGTACCTGCGAATGTTGACACTTATAACGGAAAAGACCAGCGCGATTTTGTACAACGTATTGCAACAAGTAATAAAGGCGTTATAGATGCCTTAAATAGTATAATTCAAGATGGAACAATCTTAGTTACCTTTGTGCCTGGTAATCATGATTTGACAATTACAGCAGAAAATACTGACCTGATTTTACCAGGGATTAATCAGGCAAGGGATGAAGTTTTGGGTTTAGGTACATATACACCCGAAGATAATCCTGAAATAGCAATTGAACATGGGCATCGATACAATTTTTTCTGTGCTCCTGATCCACTTTCCAATCAAGATGTTGCCTCTGGTACAATATTGCCTCCTGGATATTTTTTTACAAGAATTGCTACACTCCATGTTGTACAAGAACTTCCTACTGGAGGAGGAGTAGTTGTTCCAATCACTCCAAATGTTTCGGGTGACCAAAGCCAAAATGATTTGTACAGATATTGGAGTATCTGGAATTATACCGCAAGTTATTTCACCATAGAGAATGATTTTGACGAAAAAATTATTACCACAAATATTGATGGATTTACTGGTAACTATTCAGTAAACGATTTGCTACCCTATCAAACATTACCAGGAGGATTGATAGATGTAAATCTCTATAAAGGAATTCAGGATAACTGGACAGAAAGGCAAGTGCGAAACAATGTTGCCGTTAACTTATCTGCAGAATACGCTATTTCTACTGTTCTGGATGCTACAGAATTAGATAATCAGGCAAAAACACAGTACTTTTTGAATCCAAATTCCAACAAGAGAATTGTCGTTTTTGGACATAGCCATGTTCCTATAATAACTACTTCTGATAATTACCAAGGGGAAAAATCAATTTATGCCAATAGTGGTACTTGGATTGATCATAATCCCAATCAGGAAACAAGAACTTTTGTAGTTATAACGCCACAGAATGAAGTCTCCTCTGAAACTTTTGTTAAACTATATAATTTCGAGAACGAAGTTATTACAGAAATGGCTACCGATTCATTAGAATTATAAGCATTGGAAAAGAATTTAAATATGATAGCTGATTAGTTTAGCATTAAATTTAATAAAAAAATAAATATAAAAACAAGAAATCTAAGCATTCTACTTTTTTGTACTGCATTAAAAATTGATTTAGAAAAACAACAAATCTTAAAGAATCGCTTCTTAGTGGATATAAGGAAAATCTAAATCCTGATACATTTGATGTGGTAAATAAAAATACATAACTTTAATATAAAAACAACAAAATATGTACATGTAAGTAGTTGTAGCTAATTATGAGATTATACAACATTAAAATTATTAAATGAAGAGAAGAAGTAATTATAATCTTTAGGATCAATTCCAAGTAGCTCTGTTATGAGCAGATTATTAACTAATATTAAATAACAAAATGATGAATTACACCAGTAAATTGAACACAAATTGTATGCTTGTTTTATTAATCGTACTATCAAGCATTATCTTTTATTCTTGCTCTAAAGAGAGTGATAATGAACCAGAATTAGAACCAGGACAAAGTCTAGGTATTGTTTCCATCCCTAATCTGCGAGACATGGGTGGTTACAAAACTGCAGATGGAGAAACTATTGCCAAAGGATTGGTATATCGTTCAAACCAACTCTACAACATTAGTGCAAATGATATGCTTTTGCTTGCAAAGCTCAATCTTAAAAATGACTTTGACTTGCGTACCTCTATAGAGCGAAATGACAAACCTGATGAGCTGCCTGTTGGTGTCAATAATGTTTGGCTGGATGTGTTGGCTGACGATCCAAGTTCTGGACCAGCAAATCTGATATCATTGTTAATGGATCCTCAACAAGCGAATATCGAACTTGGTGATGGCCAGGTTGAAGATTTGTTTAAAGTAGCTTACCGCCAGTTTATTTCTTTGCCAAGTGCAGAAATAGCATTCAGGGAATTATTTCTATCGCTTGGAGACGAAAATCAGTTGCCAGCACTTTTTCATTGTACGACTGGCAAGGATCGAACCGGATGGGCAGCAGCAGCCCTGTTAACCCTTGTTGGCGTGCCAAATGAAGTGGTTGTAGAGGATTACTTGCGCAGCAATGATTACATTCTCCCTATGTACAATACTCTTATCGAAGGATTTGTCGATGCAGGTGGATATCCTAACATTCCCGCAGCCATCCTTGGCGTGAAAGAAGAGTATCTCGATGCTGCATTTGACGAAATGCAGACAAAATATGGTAGCATCGAAAATTATTTTTCTGAAGGCTTAGACATAAGTGTTGACCAGCAGACTGCCTTGCGGAATTTGTACCTTAAGAACAAATAGATGGGTCGACTTGATAGAGAATTGGTAAAATAAAAACGAGCAAGACATACTCAATAAAAAGAAATAAGTTCGATATGAAAACTATTACTTTACTTACACAGCTCCGTAAATTCAGAAACGATTCAAAACTAAGTGCTCCAAAAGTACAAGAATTGTCTCATCAAAGATTTACATCTTTATTAGAAAAAACCTATCACTCTTCAAAGTTCTATCGCGATCTCTACAGTTCTCATGGGATTAAACCCAAAGACCTAAAAGATATTATTCCTACCGATCTTCCCATTTTAGATAAAGCAATGGTAATGGATAATTTTGATTCCCTGATCCCCGACCCATCCATTACCCGTAAATCGGTGGAGGAATTTCTAAGCCATGATACAAATCCACGAAATCGGTTCCGAAATAATACAGTTATTCACACATCTGGATCTACCGGGGTTCCTGGAATATTTTTATACTCCAAAGAGGAGTGAAGTTTTATTGCCGCCCTTGTGGTTGTCAGGATTTCCCAGCCTGTTTTTAATCCTTTCCACAAACTCCGACTGGCTTTTCTTGGAACTACAGGGGGGCATTTTGCAGGAGTCACACTCACTAGTGATGCACCAAAATTTCTATATAATACCCGGCTTTTTTCAAATCCAAAGGATATTCAAAACCTAATATCTGGCTTAAATGAATTTCAGCCTGATATCATTTCAGGATATGCAGGAACCATATACCAGTTGGCGCTGGCAAAAATGGATGGCCGCTTAAAAATAAAGCCAAATCGTTTGCAATCCTCAGGAGAGAAGTATTAACTGAGAATATGCGTCAGACCATTGAAAGTGCATTCCAGCAAGATGTGATTGATTTGTATGCCTCATCAGAATCCATTGTTTTGGGCATTCAAAAAAGAAGTAACGATCCCTTTCACCTCTTTAACGATTGGCATCACATCGAACTTATTGATGAAAATGATAATATAGTTCCAGAAGGTACTCCAGGCTCGTTATTAATCACTCCTCTCTACCGAACATTACAACCATTAATCCGATATCGCATGTCCGATACCATGGCAATTAAAACAACCGATCAGCCATTTATTACACTTAATCGGTTTTCAGGAAGAACAGAAGATACACTATTCTTTATGGATCCAAAAGGGATTAAACATACCATTCATCCATTCGAATTGGTAGAGTTTTTTGCTCCCGGATTACGGCAATTCCAGTTTGAGCAGACTTCTCCCAAATCCTTACTGCTTAGCATTTCTGTCCATAATGGTTATAGCGATACAAAACAGCTCGCAGAAAAAAAACTAAAGGACATTCTTGTGAAGACCAACATTGAAAAGTTTGTCTCTGCAAAAGTAGAGCTTGTCGAATCAATTAGTTTGAACCCCAAAACAGGGAAATTCAAACTCATTTTACCATATAGTAATTAGTATAAAAAAACAACTATGAATACAAGAAAATTCAAACAACACACCAATTTCCGACTGTTAGCCTTACTAATGGCATCGCTATTCCTAATCAGTAGCTGTAATAAAGATGATGATTCTGATAACACAAATCCTACAGAATCTTTAGAAGACTATATTGCTCAAAACAACCCTTTGATTACTGCTCACAGAGGGTTTGCAGAAGCAGCGCCGGAAAATACTATGAGTGCTTTCGAAGCGGCTTTAAATGCAGGTACGGATGCCTGTGAATTCGATGTTCACATGACTTTAGATGGTACATTAGTTGTTTTTCATGACGACACCATTGGTCGTACAACAAATGGCACAGGCAAACTTAGTGAATTAACTTATGACTATTTATCAACTTTGGATGCTGGAAGTTGGAAAGATCCCAAATTTGCGGGTGAAAAAATACCTACCTTAAAGCAAACATTGGACTATTTTAAGGCCAACAACATGGTGGCAGTACTTGAGATAAAAGTTGCAGATATTGTGGATGAAATTTTAGAAATGCTCTATGCTACAAAAATGGAAAAAAGAACCGTAATCATTAGTTTTGCAGAATCTGCTATCGCAAAAATAAAAATCGAAGAGCCAGAAGTTCCAGCTCTTTTGCTCCTCTATGGCTCCCCATATATGACAGGCACAACAGAAGATAAAGCGAATAACATCATGCTAAAAGCTTACGAAATTGGCACAGAATATGTCGATCCCTTTTCTTCTCAACTTGAGAAATTGGATACTGCACTACTGCCTGAAGTTGAAATATAATCTCTACAATAATCTGGATCCAGGTGAGCTTCCATTAGCATTAGATGCAGCAACCGTATCAGCATTACATGAAAAAGGCTACCTAATCGATGCCTGGACAGTGGATTCAGAAGAAAATATTCGAGATTTGGTTAAATTTAAAGTTGATTTTTTAACATCAAATTATCTTGAGCGTGCTATTAGAATAAAAAAAGAAGAGCTTAACAATTAAGTTATACAATTAGGTGTAATGGACAAAATTCAGGCTGTATTTTCATTCATTTTGGATTAGGAGTTTTTTATATATTATATTTGCTATATCAAGTTAAACGGAAGTAGGCTCTGCTGGAGAGCAACCTGCCAGAGATAAACTTGATGGCTGACAAAAAAGTCAAAAGAGGAGGAGCTCAAATTTGGGCTCCTTTTACTTTTTTTAGAAGCCAATATGCCTTCATAAACTCATCAGAATAATTCATTTTTTTTATTCAAAACCTTTGACTTGCTACAAATATAACTGAATCAGTGGCTACAGAAGTTTTCAGCCTCCTTTTTGTCCATTAAGCCGATATTTACAATTAGCAAAAACATATCAACCTACAATTACAAGAAATATTGTTTAGTATGTTAACTTTGCTAACCCCAGAATATAAGATTAGTACAACAAATGCTTGTAGGTTTTTTCGTGTTTAAAATAATTAAAAGATGACTTGCGATTTAGTTTTGCCAATAAGAGAAGAATTACTGAGTTCTGAATTTGGATGTTCAGTTGGTATTAATCGACCATGTATATCAATTCAGCCGCATGTACTGGAAATACGTTTCACAGCAGAGCTTTCCGGTCACAACCAAATACACTGAAATGATGGCAGAAATATTCTCTCACTTCGAAGGTGGCAAATTATACCAATTGAATTTCTAAATTGCTGATAAATATTTTGAAATATTTTTTTCTTTGTCAAGGCAAATATTCTTTACATCCGTATGGACGGAAATAATATTTAACGTAGAAAAAGGAAAAAAGAAACGAAATATATCGGTAATTTGGATGTTCAGTTGGTATAATAACATATTTCCGCACTTGTGTGCGTTTTTTTTAATGAATTCAATTCCCAATCTACAAGCATTTCTACGGTTTCACAATTCCTAAAATTTAATTAATATATTTTGATTCTCTTATAGAGACCTTTAATCATGCTTTTCAGGTTATTCTTTAAACCCGATATTTACTGGCACATTCTTTGGGATACCGCATATCACAATGAGGTAATCCTGTCTCTCAAATATTAAAGCACAGGAATTAATTAATACTAAATTTTATCAAAATGGCAGTAGAAAAAACAATTGGCTCATCAAGCCTCGTAGAAGTGATTGACCGTATTCTTGACAAAGGTGTTGTAGTTGACGCATGGGTAAGAGTATCATTAGTTGGTATCGAATTACTTGCAATTGAAGCAAGAGTAGTAGTAGCATCAGTTGAAACTTACCTGAAGTATGCAGAAGCAATCGGATTAACTGCTAAAGCCGCATAAGGCATTTTGCAGTTAAGCAGTTATTCTTGCTAAAACATCCTTCTGATACAAATTCTATGCAGCATGATTTACCAGGAATATTTCTTTTCCAAGATTAAAACAAACTCAATTTTAAAATTATGAGAACGCAGCCTGAATTAAATACTGATAGTTTTTTTGATAACATTATAACCTCCTACGAAACCCGGATTCAAAAAATTCAAACTGCCTTCCAATCATCAGAAAATATTACAGAATCTTCTCACTTCCTCTTCGACAATGTCCAGAATTCCTTAAACGAACTTAAAAAGGAAAGGGACATTTTGAATTCGAGGCTTTGCGAAAACCTCGCGAAGAATGGTTCAGTACGTAAAAAAGATTATAACACGATAATGTCGGGCATTCTCACCGTTCTTAACGTAAAGGAAAAAGAAGCCGAAAGACAATTCTTAAACTATATTGAAGCACAGAAAGAGACAGCCCAATCGCTTAAAAACAGCCTGTTGGGTATCAAAGACATTACCACAGAAGACACCAACGATAAAATAATTACCCTTAAAAAGCAACTTTCCCAAATCACAAACAAACAGGAAAAAGAAAAGGAAACTGTTATGAAAACATTCACTGATTTTCAGCAAATGCATAACCGAATGATCGGATGCCTTGAAAACCTGCTTGAAAAAGGCGACAACATCCTGATTAAAGATATAAGAAAGAATATGAATCAAATATTAAAAGAAATTAATTAACTAAAAAAATAGGAGATGAAAAAATGGGACTAGCATCAGAAATGAAAAATTTGAGCGAAGAAATACTTTCTTCATTCAAACAACGGATTAAAGAAACAGAGGAACGCGTACAAAAAAATGTAGAATTTGTAAACGATGTTCAAAAAACTCTTGATGGAATCAACAAGGATCACAAGGAAATGGCTGCTGTTTTAAATGCCAATGCTGCCGCCCTGAGAAAAGGCCTTACACTTGGTGAAAAAGAACGGCTGAATACCTACAATGAATTAATGACAGGGATTCATAGTACAATTGACACTATTCAGAAAGAAGTGGTAGCAATTCAAACTTCCACCTTCAACATGATAAATGAATTTACTTCTGACAGGGCACATATGGCTGGCGAGTTAGATAAATACTTTGCACAGAACAGAGACAGCCTGGCGCAAAACGAGAAAACCAGGATTAAAGAATTTGATGCATTGATGAATAATATTAACAACGATCTGAAAAGCATCAACAATGAAGTTTTGAGTATCTTTAAAAGCACCAACGATATGCTCGAAAAGTTTGATAAAGAGCATTCGGAAATGTCGGCTGAGCTTCGGGCAGAATTAAGCAAAAATCTTGCTGAAAGGGTTGAATATACCCGGACATTGTTGAATGGATTTCAGAAAAGACTATCGGAAATAAGCAAAGAAAATCATCAAATGGCTCAAAAGCTGAGAAAAGACCTTGCCAATGGAGAAACCGAAAGGCTTAATGAATATGAGGAAATCATGAAAGGGATCCATGCAGCAATAAAAGGAATACGTAAAGAAATAAAAGATATCCAAAAAGCCATTGCAGTAATGCTTGGTGATTTTTCACAAGACAGGAGCCAGGCTTCCGCTGAATGGAACAAAATGCAGGATACAATAGCTCAGTTAAAGAAAAAAGGATTTGTTGCACCTGCCAATGAAGTAAAGAAAGCAGAAAAGAAAGAGGCGAAAAAGGAAGCAGAAAAGAAAGAGGTGAAAAAGGAAGCTCCTGTTGAAAAAGCCATGGAAACTCCGGTTGAAGCCAAACTTGCTAAGAAAGTCATGGAAGCTCCGGTAGCAGAGCCTGCTAAAAAAGTTAAAGAAGCTCCTGTAAAAGCACCTAAACCAGTAGTTCCGAAGAATTTGGAAGAAAAAATACTGGATTATATCAACAAACATCCCAAGGGTGTGAAAATCTCGGAAATGGAAGGGCCTCTTGGCGAAACCAGGATGAAGTTAGGATATATTGCCAAAAATTTGCTGGATGCCGGGAAAATCCAAAAAGTTGATAATAATTACTTCCCCTTGAAAAAATAACATTCAGATGCTTATAAGTGGGGTCGAAGTGGTTCGTTGCATCAACTCCTACGGTTGCTTCGACTTCACTATTATTAATACATATTTAGATACAAAACATGTCAAAAATACTTAATTGCACATATTGTAACGGGACTGGAAAAGACCCTTTTGATCTGCTCTCAGCAATTTCTTATTGCCTGGTTTGTAACGGTACGGGCCGGATTGAAGTAGAGGAGCCTATAAAAAAATGTGTGTTTTGTGACGGGACAGGCAGGAATCCGCTTGGTGCGAGGGTTACATGTATCGTTTGTGGAGGCAAAGGATATAATCATTGTGAAAGCGATATAAAATGTAGGCAATGCAAAGGTATTGGAAAATCAAGTGATAATTTGCCTTGCACGCGTTGCGGAGGCAAAGGATTTAATTAACAACAGATTTTTACAATGGACAATGTCAGAAACAGTCTCAGGGAAAGTTTACTGAAAAGGCAAGATGCTTTAAACGGGTACAGAGCCAAGAGAAAAGCCTTTTCGCTTGCGAAGGATCAGATAATAAAGAATATTGAAGAGGCAAGGGAAATATGGAAAAATACAGTTGATCAATTACCCGACAAAGAATTTAATTAATAATTTTATCGACAAAATATATTATGAGTGATAATAATGAAATGAATACCGTACTTGAGCTAAGGCCAATGTCAAATTTTGTAGAAACTAAGTACATCAAAGACATTACCTCGCGTGGTCTTACCTATGTAAAAGCAGGATTTCCAGTCCATTTCAGGGGTCCGTCAGGAACCGGAAAAACCACGGTGGCTATGCACCTCGCAAGTAAAATTGGCAGGCCTGTAGTCATTATCCATGGCGATGCCGAGTATAAAACTTCCGATCTCATCGGTAGTGAGCAAGGATATAAATATAAAAAGCTTGACGATAAGTTTATTCATACGGTTCATAAATATGAGGAGAATATGTCGAAGCAATGGGTAAATAATCGGTTGACAATTGCTGTTAAAAACGGATTTACCCTTATTTATGACGAATTCACCCGATCGCGACCCGAAGCCAATAATATCCTTTTACCCATCCTGCAGGAGAGAATGTTGAGTACATCAGCAGCTAAGGAAGAGGATTACTACATGAAAGTACATCCCGAATTCCGCGCAATATTTACTTCAAATCCGGAAGAATATGCAGGGGTTAACCGAACTCAGGATGCCCTACGCGACAGGATGGTTACCATGGACCTCGATCATTTCGATTTTGAAACTGAACTTAAAATTACCAGGGCTAAATCCGAACTGTCGCTTGCTGAAACAGAAATAATAGTCAAAATTGTCCGTGGTTTACGCGAATCGGGGAAAACTGAATTTGACCCAACTATCCGAGGTTCGATTATGATAGCGAAAACTCTGGCAACTTTAAAGACCACACCATCTAAATCAAAAAAAGTATTCCAAAAAATTTGCCAGGACATCCTCACTTCTGAAACCAGCCGTATTGGCTCAAAAACCAATCAGGAAAGAGTAAAACTTATCGTAAATGAATTAATCGATCAATTCATAAAATAATATAAAAAATACATTTAACTATTTATAAATCCAAAATATTATGCCAATTTCAAGTGCAATAAAAGGACTTCAGAGCATTAAATCGATGCAAAATGTGGTTAAGTCAGGTATTCCCAACAAGGAAGACTCGGATTTTATTAAACTTTATCTTTTTGAAAAAGAAAGAAACCGTTTAAAGAGCGAGGAAATCAGGATTTTACTCAGGCTTGGGATCATTCAAAACCGCTTGAAAGAAATCCAGGATTATAATGATGAAAAAGCTGGGAAAATGCACCCTCCTGAACTGAAAGAAAAAAATAAAAAATCCAAGAAGGACGAGAATAAGGAAGATTGGAAAACTATGTCAATTGATTATTAAAAAAAAGCATTATGTCAGAACCTATACATTCAATAAATGCGACCGGCCTTGCGGATATTCTTGAAAGAGTACTCGACAAGGGGATCGTTATAGCAGGCGATATAAAAATTCAGATTGCAGATATCGACCTATTAACTATTAAAATCAGGTTGCTCGTTGCCTCGGTTGATAAAGCTATGGAGATGGGTATTAACTGGTGGCAGGAAGATACATACCTCTCCACGAAAGCCAGGGAAAAAGAACTTATGCAGCAACAGGAAACTATCGAGGCACGCTTGGAAAAACTTGAAGCTATCAGTAAGTCATCTTAATTTACAGAACTTAAAAACAATTTACAAAATGGAAAACGAAAAGAATAAAGAAAAAAAGAAAGAAGCCGATTTTGAACTTTTTGGGCTTGGTGGTTTGTTTAAAGGCATCGAAAAACTAGTTGACCTTGCAGGGAAACTTGAGGAAAAAGGCGGAATAAGCAAGGAAGGCGAGATCAATCTTGACAACATAAAAAAAGGCATGAAGGGTGTATATGGTTTTACTATTAACACAGCAGTTGGAGGAGGTTCTCCAAAAGTGGAAACATTTGGGAACATAAAAAAAACACCCGAAGGGCCTAAAGTTGATGAAGAACGGGAACCAATTACTGACATCTTTGATGAAAAGGATGAGATCGTAGTTATTGCTGAAATGCCGGGAATAGCGGAAAACGACCTAAAAATCGACCTGAAAGAAGACATCCTTGAGATTTCGGCAGTAAGTAAAAACAGGACTTACCGCAAGGAGTTACTGCTTCCGGTTAAAGCCGTTAGCCAAAACCTAACACATAAATTTAAAAACGGAATCCTTGAGATCAGGATAAAAAAATAAAGATAATGGCACTAGCTGGATTAGAAAACAATGACCTAAAACTTATCCTTTTTGGAGGAAAAGGCGGTGTTGGAAAAACCAGTTGCGCCATTGCTACAGCTCTGGCATTATCTGAAAATTTTAAAACCTTGCTTATTTCTACCGATCCGGCTCATTCCGTATCGGATTGCATAGAGCAACATATTGGGTTTAATGTGGTGAAGGTAAATGGCACAAAAAACCTGTCTGCCATAGAAGTGGTTGCCGACGAGGCGCTTTCAAGGTTTAAAGCAGAACACCTGTCTGAACTTAAAAAACTTCTTGAAACCTCAACAAATCTCGACAACGATGATATTGATGAGATGCTGACCTTGTCCATACCAGGGATTGACGAGGTAATGAGTTTTAAAACCATAATTGATTTTATAGACGAAGGATTTTACGACAAGTATATTGTGGATACAGCGCCCACAGGCCATGCATTGCGGCTGATTTCATCTCCAAAATTATTGGATGAATGGATAAAAGTTGCTGCCAAGATGAGATGGAAATACCGCTTTATGGTTACCAGCTTTTCGGGTTCATATCAACAGGATGAAGTGGATGAGCTTTTATTCAGCTTGAAAAAAACGGTAAAAAGAATCAAAAACCTGTTGAGTGATAATACTAAATGTGAATTTATTCCGGTTTGTATCCCTGAAGCAATGGCTATTTTGGAAACGGGCAGGTTGCTTAAGGATCTAAACACATCCGGAATAATTCCGAAACAGGTCATCGTAAATAATATAATGGTTTCTGAAGGATGTGATTTTTGTAAGAAAAGGAAGGCTGCACAATTACCTTATCTGCACGAAATCGGCGAAACTTTTAGTATTTTAAATAAGGTTGAAGTACCAATGTTTGCTGAAGAAATCAAAGGGCTGGAAGCTTTGAATCAGTTAAGGAAGTATCTTTTTGACGATCGACAAAAAACCTACAAATCATGACAAAAATAAAAGATGAAATAATATTACGTGTAAAAGAAGCCCTGGTAAAAGATGTAGGAAGGGCTATTGCCAGGATCGATCCCAAAGACATGAAACTTTTGGGACTGGATAGTGGCGACGTTATAGTAATTGAAGGTAAACGTGCTACTCCGGTAAAAATAATGCCGTGTTATCCTGATGACAGGGATAAAAGTATTATTCAAATAGATGGGATTACAAGAGAAAATGCCCTGGCCGGTATCGACGAAAAGGTAAAGGTGATCAAAACTACCAGCCGCCAGGCTACAAAAATAAAACTTAAACCCGATACCAAATCCGGGTCTTTATTTAAGGCTGATGATGCAAAATACATCGGATCCCTTATCAATGGCCTTCCGGTAACAAAAGGTGATAGGGTGAGGGCTATTTTGTTTGGATCCCGCTCGGTTGAATATACCATAACCGGCACCAGCCCTGAAGGAGTGGTACTGATACATCCAAATACCACTTTCCAGCTTGAATTGACAAAGAAGGGCGGGGAACGCAAAAGTAAAGTTTCGTATGAAGACATTGGAGGACTCGGGAACCAGGTGCAACGTATCAGGGAGATGATTGAGCTTCCGTTAAAATATCCGGAAATTTTCGACCGGCTAGGAGTTCAGCCACCAAAAGGGGTTTTCCTCTATGGCCCTCCGGGAACAGGAAAAACACTCATCGTTAGAGCAGTGGCCCACGAAACGGATGCTTATTTCATTAATATCTCCGGTCCCGAGATTATGGGGAAATTTTATGGCGAAAGCGAAGGGAGGATCCGGAAACTTTTTGAAGAAGCTCAGTCTCATGCGCCGTCTATTATTTTCATCGACGAAATTGATGCTATTGCCCCCAAGAGGGAAGACATGGGTGGTGAAAAACAAGTCGAGAAACGTGTAGTTGCGCAGTTGTTGTCGCTTATGGACGGTCTTGAATCAAGAGGGAAAGTAATTGTAATTGGTGCAACCAATATTCCAAATTCCATTGATCCCGCATTGAGGAGGCCGGGACGTTTCGACCGCGAGATATCCATTTCCATTCCAGATAAAATAGGCAGGCTGGAAATTCTTCATATCCATACAAGGGGTATTCCATTATCAATGGATGTTGATATGGAAAAAGTGGCAGAAATAACTCATGGTTTTGTAGGTGCCGACCTGGAAGCTTTAGCCCGTGAAGCTGCAATGACAGCCTTACGAAAAATCCTTCCGCAAATCGATTTTCAAATGGCAGAAATCCCTTACGAACTTTTAATGTCACTCGAAGTAAGCATGGATAATTTCCTGGATGCGATGAAAGAAGTGGAACCTTCTGCTATTAGGGAAGTATTTGTGGAGGTACCCGATGTTAAATGGGATGATGTTGGCGGGCTTAATGAAATTAAAGAGGCTTTAATGGAAACAGTAGAATGGCCATTAAAATATGCCGACCTTTTCAAAAAAGCCGATACAAACCCACCCAAGGGAATTATCCTTCATGGGAAACCCGGTACAGGTAAAACCTATCTGGCAAAAGCGCTGGCGAGCGAAAGCGGTGTTAATTTTATCTCTGTAAAAGGCCCGCAGATTCTGAGCCGTTATATTGGCGAATCAGAAAAAGGAGTAAGAGAACTTTTCAGAATGGCAAAACAGGCATCGCCCTGTATTTTATTCCTTGATGAAATAGACAGCCTCACCCCCAGGCGTAGTAACGATAGTTCCGGTTCCGGGGTAATCGAACGGGTGATTGGCCAGTTCCTTACTGAAATGGATGGCATTGAAGACCTGAAAGGAGTTATTGTTCTGGCAGCAACCAATAGGATAGATTTAATTGACCCTGCTTTGCTAAGAAGTGGTAGGTTCGATTTGATATTCGAATTGCCTCTTCCCGATTTAATAACCAGGGAAAAAATATTCGACATCCATACCCGAAACAAACCCCTTGGCAAAAAAGTAAACCTGAACAAACTGGCTTTGAAAACAGAAGACCTCACAGGGTCCGATGTCGAATTTATTTGCCGTAAAGCAGCTATGCTTGCCATTCGTAGTTTGATTGATCAGGAACGTATAAAATCATCTGAACCTATCGGCGAAATCATCATCCAGATGAATCATTTCGAAGAGGCGATCGAGCTGGTAATAAAACAAAATACAATAAAGAAATAAACTCAAATCTTATGACAACAGAAGGAATATATATTTACGGGATTATACCTAATATTTATGGGACAGAGTACTTTCGCTTACTGAAAAATTCAGGGGTCAATTTCATCTCTTTTCAGAACATATCAGCCATCGTTTCTAAAAAGGAGACAGCACATATTGACTTTTTAGACAGGGAATCACTGGCCCACTTATTGATTCATCATCAAAAAACCATTGAAGAAATCATGGCAATAGGTTTCAACATGATCCTCCCCATGAAGCTCGGAACAATTGTACATGGCAAAAAAGATGTGTTAAACATACTTGAAAACGGTTATGATTTAATTATTACCACCCTGAAGAAAATTGAATACCTGACAGAAATTGACATGGTAGTTACCTGGGATAATTTTCCCGGGATTCTCAAAGAGATATCTGACCATCCCGAAATCATAGCAATAAAAGATGACATTCTGAAAAAAACGGACATGCTTTCTCAAGTTGATCAGGTAAAAGTGGGGATGCTGGTTCAGAGGAAATTAAATGAAAAAAACAAAAGCATTGAATTAAAAATTTTAGAAGCATTGTCCTCATTCTGCCTCGATATAAAAATACATGAGGTGATGAATGACCAGATGGTTACCAACTCGGCGTTTCTCGTTAACCGGAATACAAAAGAAAAATTTGAAAAGGTAATTGACCAGCTTGATGAAGAATTCAATAGCACCCTGAAATTTAAAATAATAGGACCATTGCCCGTTTATAGCTTTTATACCCTTGATATTGAAAAGCTAGATCCGGAAATTGTGATGCAAGCAAAAAATGACCTTGGACTAAAAGAGGAAACTTCAGAAGCCGAAATTAAAAAAGCATATTTGGGGAAAGCAAAATTATTTCATCCTAATGCACAACAAAAGAATGGGGATAAAGAACACTTTAACAAGATAAATAAAGCCTATCACACCCTACTTGATTATTCTGTAGCAACAAAACAGTTATCAAATGATGACTATATCTCATTTGCACAAGAAAAGTTGAGTGAAAATTTGATTTTAGTTAAAATAAAGGAATAATATGCAACGCGACGGAAAATACATTTATTGTATCATAGCATCGAGTTATGATGTAAGCCTTGGGAACATAGGAATTGGCGGGCGGGGCGACCTGGTCTCTACCATTGGGTTCGATGGCCTGTGTATGGTTGTGAGCGACCATCCGCTCAGCAGATTCGTGGTGAATCCTGAAAACTTGCTGGCACACCAAAAAGTGATTGAAGAGGTGATGAAGGAGTTCAGAAGTGTGATCCCAATCAGGTTTGGAAATATTGCGGCAACTCCCGATGAAATAAGAAACCTGCTAAACCGAAGGTATAGCGAGTTTATGGAACTACTCAATCAGTTCGAAAATAAAGTGGAACTCAACGTCAGGGGAAACTGGAAAAATATCGGTATGATATATAAGGAGATCGACAAGGAAAATATTAAGCTGCAAAAAATCAGGGCAGAAATCGAAACGCTGCAAGATGAGGATAAAAAAAACCTGAAAATTACCGAAGCAGGAAATCTGGTTGAACAAGCGTTGGCGGAAAAAAAGGAGGAGGAGGCTGAAAAGATTATTGATGCCTTCCGAAGATCAGTGTTCGAGTATAAACATAACAAAACAAGTGGGGATACCATGTTCATGAATACGGCTTTTTTGGTAAACAGTGGCAGGGAGGTCGAGTTCGATAACATTATGGCCGACCTTGGCGACAAATTTCAGGATCGAAGTGATTTTGTTTATACTGCCCCCTTGCCTATCTTCAATTTTATTGACCTAAAAATTTTTCCCGAAAAGTGGGAATTGTAAACAAACTAATTGAAAGAACACATGAGCAACGAGCAGGAAATACAAAAAGAAGGAAAGTACATTTACGGGATCATCAGGCATTCCGGCCCGCTTGACTTCGGACCAATCGGAATCGGGAAACGGGCAGACATGGTCTTCGGGATAAACTACAAGGATATTAGTGCCATAGTCAGTAATTCGCCGATCATCCAATATGAGGCCCGGCGGGTATTTATGATCGCCCACCAAAAGGTGCTTGAGGAAGTGATGAAGAGGTTCACAGTCCTGCCGGTTCGGTTTTCAACCATCTCCGAACACAACGATGATTCCGGAATTTTGAGGATTCTTGAAAAGGATTATGAAAAATTCGACGGCCTCCTCAACAAGATGGATGGTAAAAAAGAATTGGGGCTCAAAGTACTTGCCCATGAAACTCCGATTTATGAAAGTATTCTTGAAAAATATGATGAAATCAGGTCTCTGAGAGATAAGCTGATCAACCTTCCTGCCGATAAAACTCATTATCAACGTATGAAAATTGGTGAAATGGTGGCCGAAACGCTAAAAAAAGAGATAGAAAATTATAAAAATATTATCCTCGATATTTTAAATCCGCTTGCGGAAGATGTCAACGTGAATGACAACTATGGAGAATTGATGATCCTTAATGCTGCATTTCTTATTAAGAATACATCGGAAACAATATTTGACAATACGGTTAATGATTTAGATGAGAAGTATGGCAACTATATGACCTTTAAATATGTTGGAACCCTGCCACCCTATAATTTTGTTAACCTGACAATTAATACGAAAGGAATTTAATGTGTTTTTAATAGACGACATACTATTGGCACCCTTAAAGGGAGTAATATTTATTGCTGAAAAAATCAACGAGGTGATTGAAAAAGAAATGTCGGATGAAGGTAGCATTAAAGAAAGGCTCATGGCTTTGCAACTGAAGTTTGAAATGGATGAAATTGACGAAGAAGAATACGACAGGCGGGAAGATGAATTATTAAAAACATTAGAAAGAATAAGAAAAGAAAAACAAAATGAATAAAATAGGAGGACAAAATGAGTAATATTATAGAAGTAAAAAAAACAGTGATTAAATTCTTAAAAGAGAATATTAAATGCTATGATGTAACAGTCATAAAAATTGAAAAAGTACTGGAAAACTGGAATGCCATTGCTGAAGTTTATGAGGACGATTCATTTCTAAAATCGATGAATCTGCCACCTAAAAAAATACGGCTGTTCTATTTGGTCAAGATGGATGACAATCTTGAAATTACTTCCTTCGAAAGGCTTAATTCTTTTGAAGGTATGGACAGCGCAAATCAATAAGAAATAATAATATAAATTCGTGTCATGAAAAACGATCTAATATACGTCTATTGCATATCAAATAATCCTCCCGGACTCACTCGTGACATGGAACCCAATGTTGTGAAATCTCTTAAGATTGATATGTTTTATGTGATTGTTAAGTTTGTTTCAGAAAGTGAATTCTCAGAAGAAAACTTCAAAAAAAATTTATCAGATATTCAGTGGGTTGAATTAAATGCACGGGAACACATTATGGTGATCAGAATGATTATGGAATTTGGTACTGTAATCCCAATTAAATTTGGAACAATTTACAATAGTGAAACGAGCCTGAAAAAATTCATTACTGATTATTCCGGTTCTTTAATTGAAAATTTCGATAATCTTGTGGGAAAGGAAGAGTGGTCAGTAAAAATTTACTGCGACCGAAAAGTATTGTGCGAACAAATTGACGAATTGAGCGAGGAAGCAGCTGCTCTGGAAAAACAGATTATGGCAAGTTCGCCAGGGAAAGCGTTTCTTTTAAAAAAGAAAAAATCAGAACTAACTGAAAATGAAATGGACAGGCTTTGTAAAATATACGGGCAGGAATATTACGATGAATTTAAAATTCTGAGCGAAGCAACCTACCTTAATAATCTGCTTCCAAATGATTTTGTGGAAAGAGAAGAATCAATGATCCTTAATGCTTCCTTTCTTATAAGCAAAAATAAAATATCTGAATTTATAAATACTGTTGACGTACTGAAAAAGAAGGATGGAAATTCCGGGTTTTTTATTGAATCAACTGGTCCCTGGCCTCCGTTTAGTTTTATTTCCATCAAAGAAAAATAGTAATGCACGATAATATAATCGACCGATCAAAAGATATCACCATCCTTGAGTTACTCGACAGGGTACTGACTAAAGGAGTTATCATTACTGGCGACATCGTAATTTCAGTAGCTGATATCGACCTGGTTTACCTCGGTGTCAAGCTGATGTTGTGTTCGGTTGAAACCATGGAACAATTGAAAATGGGAAATCAAGTACCTAAAAAGTAGTTTTTTTCTCATATATGATAGACTACATATCAAGATGAATCACATAAAAAGGCTGTATGTATTTATATTTAAAACTGTATTTTTTAATTGAATGGTCATGAGTATAATGATATATGCAATACTATCTACAAAAAAGAATCCCGGAAAGTTGAATGCTCTGTTGACAGGAATAAAGGGTGTTTCGGGAGTTGGTTTATATGCAATCTCCGTTGATAAAATTGCATTGGTAGTATGCGATATTAATAAAGCTGACATAATTGCGGATAAATCTTGTGCCATCGAATATGCAGGGGTTATAGAAACTCTGGCTCAACAATTTACCCTCCTTCCTGTACGATATGGTTCCGTGATGGAATCAACTGAAACAATAAAAAAAATGCTCGAAAGAAACTATGCTGAAATTCAACAAAATCTCCTGAAAGTTGAAAACAAGTTTGAATTCGGTCTAAAAGTTTTCTGCGATTCCCAAAAAATTAAGGATGAAATTAAAACAGAAACAGAATCAATTATTGAACCTGAACAAAGCTCCGAAAATTCAATTTACAGGGAATATATTAATAAAAAATTTAAAGAACACAAATTCGAAGAGTTGCTGTTGGCGCATGTTGATGAAATCATTTTAGATATTACAACACGTATTGCACAATTGAACCCAACTCATAAATTCAAAAAAATGGTTTCGCCAACAAATATAATCGATGCTGTTTTTCTACTTGAAAAAGATAAAAAAAAGGATTGTATTAATGTCGTTAATAATTTGCAAAACAAATACCCCGGCCTTCGTTTAATACTGACAGGTCCATGGCCGCCTTATAATTTTGTAGATATCACCATAAAATAATCAGGATAATGAGCGAAAACAAAATACTATTTAATACAGGATCGCTTGATGAGCTTTCGCAAGAGGTAACGAATCTGACAAATAATGAAGATTCCAAATTAAAACTCACTCCCGACAATGCTGATTCAGGGCTGGCAAAACTGGTACTGACCCTGGTAGAACTTATCCGCAAACTTGTTGAAAAGCAAGCCATGCGAAGAGTGGATGGAGGATTGTTAACCGAGGAGGAAATTGAAAGGTTGGGTGAAACCCTGATGAAGCTGGAAATGAAAATGGAAGAACTGAAAAAACATTTTAACCTTACTGACCGGGATTTGAATATTAATCTCGGGCCATTGGGTGATTTAATGTAATCAACAATAAAAATAAATAACACCATGAGAAAGTTGATTTACATCCCCATTATCCATACCAATGCTGATATGGGGTCGTTTGGAAAAGAGCTTGCAAAAAAAAGCGTGGCTTTGATTGGGGAGAGTAAATGGCAACTACATACCGACACGGTAAATGGCTACTGGAATGCTATTGAAACCTATTTTGGAAACGTCAAATTGAATATTAAAGGAATAAAAATATACCAGGATGGAATGTTCGTTGATGGCGAACCTGCACTAAAAATCATCCAGGAAGGCATTAATTCAGGAAGCAAGAATTCAGCGATCATTTCAAAACTTATCGGACAGGGTGCTTTACTTATTAAAACCGAAGAATTTAAAATGGTGAAGAAAGAATACGATTGTATTCAATCGATCATACATTCAAAAAACAGTTTTCAACGATTCTATTTTCTGCTCAGGTATAAAATTTTAAAACCTATAATCTTGTCAAAAAGGGATAAATTTATTGTTAACAGGATAGCCGAAACTTTAGGAAACAATGAAACAGGAATTCTTTTTATCGGGGCATATCACCATATCATAAAAAAAATTCCCCACGACATCGCTGTTGTTCATTTGAAAGAAATTGCAAAAATCATAAAATATCAAAGAACAATTCACTCTGGTTCTGAAATTAAAACCGAACAGATAAAATACCTAACCCAAAAGATTGTATTTGATGATGAAGATTTATTGCATTGATGATATCCAAAACAATCCGGTGGTTTTATCTGCAATATTCTCGAAGTTAATTCCAGAAGCACAGATTATTCATGCCCGGGTCAGGCATGGAAGGTATTGATAAAACTCTTGAAAAATATCATAGATTTTAGTGTTGCATATTTAAATATTTTAATTAGATTTGCAAAAGAAACTATAAATCTTTGTTGCGATATGGGAAAATGTTTGATAGTCAGTATATCAAGAAAACACATTGCAATGGGCGAATGAGAGATAATGCGCATTTGTAGTAATTATTTAGATTTAGAGTAAATTAAATACAAAAAACTCCATGACTAAAAAACTCACTTACGAAGAATTAGAATATCAAAATGCTGAACTCAAAAAGCAAAACGAAATTCTGAAATTGTCTGAAAATTCAGATAAAATCACCGAGCGGCAGCAAAGTGAAGAAGCTCTAAAAGAAAGTGAAGAAAAATATCGTACTCTTTCTTACAATATTCCAGGTATGATTTACCGAGCTGGCAATGACTGGTCGACGCAGGTTATTACAAATTTAGAAAAAGTGTGTGGCTATTCGATTGATGAATGGGATCATCAAAAGATGAACTGGATAAACCTCATCCACCCGGATGACAAGCAGGGAGTCATTGAAGGTGGGTCCGAATTAGCAATAAAGCCAATTTCTATTATCCAAGAGTATCGGATCATCAGTAAAGATGGGAAGATACGATGGGTAAGTGATCATAAAACATCGATTTTCAAGGATGATGGTTCATTTAACGGTGTTTATGGTATTGTCTTCGAAATCACCGAGCGCAAGCAGGCAGAGGAACAGATCAAAGCAAAGAGTCTTTTTCTGGAAAGCCTGATTCAGCAATCACCGCTTCCCACCTTTGTGATGGATTCCAAAGGGTTCAATGTGATGGTGAATGAAGCATTTCTGAAGTTCTACGCTGTGCCCGACAAGGATATGGTCATAGGAAGAAATGCGCTCACAGAGCCGGCGAACGTAAGCCAGGGCGTGGTCAAGTACTTCAAGGAGGCTTTGAGTGGAAAAATCGTTGAAATGCCTGATATAGAATTTGTTTCACCCTACGAGAATAAGAAAGTCATTACACGATGCAAAATGTTTCCCATATTGGACCCGACAGACACGTTGACAAATGTGGTTGTAATACAGGAAGACATCACCGAGCGAAAGCTGGCGGAAAGGGCATTAAAGGATAGCGAACATAATTACAGAGTTTTATTCGATAATATTAGTGATGGAATCTTCGTACTTGATGCTGAAGCAATGAAAGTAGTAATTGCTAATAAAGCAATTGCAAAAATCTATGGATTCGATTCTGAAGACGATATTACTAATTTAAATCCAATTGATTTCATTTTACCGGAAGATAAGGAAGCTGTTTATAAGATCATTGCTGAAGATATGTTTGAAAATAATTTACATCAAACAAATGAATTCCGCTCACTTACTAAAGATGGGAGAGAAATATGGATAAGTGCAATCGGTGTCAAAACTGAATATCAAGGCAGATTGGCAGGTTTAATATCAATTAGAGACATCACTGAGCTTAAGCTGGCAGAGTTTGCCAAAAACGAAAGATTAAAAGAACTCAACTGTCTTTATGGTATTTCTAAAATTATGGAAACTCCAGATCTTTCGATAGAAGAAATTTTCCGTAAAGTTATTAACCTTGTTCCAACTTCCTGGCAGTATCCCGAAATTACTGTTTGCCGGATTATCGTAGATGGAATTGAATACAAAGAACCAAACTTCAAGAAAACCGATTGGATGCAAAGCTCTGATATCAAAGTTGCCGGCAAGAATGTCGGTATTATCGAAATCTATAATCTGGTTAAAATGCCGGACAGTGATGAAGGGCCTTTTCTGAAAGAAGAGAGAATGGTGCTTGATGCTGTAGCTGAACGCATGGGACACATTGTAGAGAGAAAGCAGGCAGAGGAAGCGCTGAGGGAAAGTGAGGAGAAATATCGCAATCTTATTGTAACTACTTCTGAAGGTTTCTGGCTTATCAATTCTGGCCAGAAAACCATTGATGTAAATCAATCACTTTGTAATATGCTTGGCTATTCAAGAAGTGAGATGATTGACAAAACGCCATTCGATTTTGTTAATGATGAGAACCTAAAAGTATTAAAAGAACAAGCTTCACGAATAACAACTACCTTGCACAGAACCTACGAAATTATACTGAAAAAGAAAAACGGCATTAATTTGCCAACTATTTTCAATGCAACTTCCTTAATCGACAAAAATGGGAAACCTTGCGGGTCTTTTGTGTTGCTAACTGACATCACCGAGCGCAAGCTCGCGGAAACAGAACTCGTCAAAGCCAAAGAAAAAGCCGAAGAAAGCGAACTTGAGTTACAATCAAAGAACGAAGAATACGAAACTATTAACGAGGAACTGAATCAAACCAATGAAGATTTGCATAAAGCCAAAGAAAAAGCCGAAGAAAGCGACCGCTTAAAATCAGCTTTTTTATCCAATATGAGCCACGAAATACGCACACCCATGAATGGAATACTTGGTTTTTCCGATTTATTGAAAGAACCCGGCCTGACCGGCGAAGAACAACAATCATATGTTGCTGTCATAAAAAAAAGCGGAACACGAATGCTCAATACTATCAATGATATTATTAGTATGTCGAAAATTGAAGCAGGTTTGATAGAATTAAATATGCAAGAATCGAATATTAACGATCAAATCGAATATATTTACACATTCTTTAAACCCGAGATGGAAAGAAAAGGAATGCAGTTTTCATTCAGAAATTCTTTGCCCTCAAATGAAGCCATCATTAATATCGACCGTGAGAAAGTCTATTCTATTCTTACAAACCTTGTAAAAAATGCCGTTAAATATAGTGAAAAAGGTTCCATAGAATTCGGCTATACCCTTAAAAAGGACGGTGAGCTTGCCGAACTGGAGTTTTACGTGAAGGACACCGGTATCGGTATTCCAAAAGATAGGCAGAAAGCCATATTTGATCGTTTTATTCAAGCCGATATTGCCGACAAACATGCTTTTCAGGGATCCGGATTAGGTTTGTCTATTTCCAAAGCATACATTGAAATGCTTGGCGGAAAAATTTGGGTAGAAAGCGAAGAAGGAAAAGGAAGCACTTTTTATTTTACCCTTCCATACCAAAGCGAAACAATAAAAGAAAATAGCTCTGAATATGAAATTCTCCCTCCTGTTGAAGTAAGCCCAATCAAAAAGTTGAAAATATTAATTGCCGAAGACGATGAAACATCAGATGAGCTCCTTTCGATTACTGTCAGTAAATTAGGAAATGAAATTATCAGTGTTAGAACAGGAAGAGAAACTGTGGAAGCTTGCCTTAAAAATCCTGACATTGATTTAATACTGATGGATATTCTTATGCCCGAAATGGATGGCTACGAAGCAACAAGTGAGATACGAAAGTTTAACAAAGACGTAATTATAATTGCACAAACGGCTTATGCCTTAGAAGGCGACAAGGAAAAAGCAATTGCTGCCGGCTGCAATGATTATTTGTCGAAACCCATAAATGCAAATGAATTAAAGCAAATGATTATAAAACACATGTAGAAACAACCAAATAAAGTAAATAACAAGCACTTTATTTGCAAGATTGATGTAAAATTTACGATACGAAGTAAGTCCGTATGGATGGATCAGAATCAGGATAGGTTAATATTTTGATATGCTGAAATCAATTTATTAATCTTTTTATGCTATTGTTGAGCACCGCTACTTGAAAATTCAACAATAAGTTAATTTTATATTAATTATTGATATTTAACAATATAACAATAAAACCATACAACATCTCCTTTTTAAAATTTCCAAACTGCCCTTTCGCAAGTTCTGATCTTATTTTCCCATCATTTTAAAATAATTATCTTGAATGGGTTCAGATAATTGATCAGATTTCTTTTCAGCTTCCTGATAGCTTTGATATGGTTTACTTAACTTAAGAATTAATTTATTCCGGGATTCGGTTTCAACCGAAGTATCTTTTAATTCTGCTTTAACCGAAAATAGTTTTTGTT
>Ga0208648_1000901_pt1 | contig 27079 bp, 18 predicted proteins | sample AntAceMetag02UKL_FD_184772 | JGI IMG/M metagenome (GOLD analysis project Ga0208648, IMG submission 184772) | Saline lake microbial communities from Ace Lake, Antarctica - Antarctic Ace Lake Metagenome 02UKL (SPAdes) (version 2) | ecosystem: Environmental > Aquatic > Non-marine Saline and...
AAAAGAGCCTATGATGCGTGCATTAAGAGTTTGTAAAACTACTTTGGCATTTTTAGAAACAGCTTGCATTTATTATTTGAATGATAAAGATCTTTTTGAAAAGAATTTGATATTTAAAACATTAAGCCGAACGGAAGATGAGCTGAATAAAACAGCACATCTTTTGCAAAAAGAACTTGAAAAAAGAAATATAGAAACCGAAATTGTAAAAAGCAAAGGACAATATGGTGGTGGAACATTACCTGACCATGAAATAAAAAGTTTTGCCGTTAAAATAATAAATAACGAAAGCAATAAAAAACGTTCAGATTATGCTGAAAAGATGTATCATGGTTTGCTTGATCAAGAAACTCCTGTGCTTGGTATTTTGAAAAAAGGAAACATCTATTTTGATGTGTTGACTTTGTTTGAAAATGATATTAAAAATATAGTTGAGGTTATTGAAAATGTTGTAAAAGCCCTCTCTAATATGCCTAAGGCGGACATAAGGAATTAGAGGATAAGAGTTAATTATAACAATATAGCAACAACAAACGATTAAGAATAATGAAACACTTAATAATGGGAACTGCCGGACATGTAGATCATGGAAAAACGGCACTAATAAAAGCATTAACAGATATTGATTGTGATACTCATAAAGAGGAAAAAAAGCGTGGTATCACTATTAATCTTGGTTTTTCCCATCTAGATCTTCCATTAGGTGATTCAATAGGAATTATTGATGTTCCCGGACATAAAGATTTTATAAATACTATGGTTGGTGGTGCTTGCGGAATTGATTTTGTGTTACTGGTTATTGCAGCTGACAGCGGAATAATGCCTCAAACCATAGAGCATTTTAACATTATTAAAACATTAAAAATCAATAAAGGAATTATTGCTTTAACAAAAATAGATCTGGTTGATGAAGATTTAATCGAATTGGCAAAGCTTGAAATATTAGAATTATTAGAAAATACCGAATTAGAAGATGCACCAATTGTTGGAGTTTCTTCTATTACAGGTAAAGGTGTTGATAATCTTATTGATACTATGCAAGAAATAGTACCTGTAATTAAAGAAAAAGAAAACTCAGGGATTTTTAGAATGTATATTGATAGAATTTTTTCTGTTATAGGGCTAGGTAGCATTGTTACAGGTTCTGTTTTAAGTGGAAAAATATCTACAGGAAAAAATATATTTTTATTGCCGGGAAATAAAAAATTAAAAATAAGGAGTATTGAAAGACATGGGAGCCAGGTTGAGGAAGTTGTTGCCGGCGATAGAGCCGCAATAAATATTACCGGTTTTAAAAATGAGGATTTTAAGCGTGGCATGATGTTGTCAGGCAAAATTCTTGAAGAAACAAAAATTATTGATGCACATATTTCGCTTTTTGAAAATAGTCAGGATCTAAAACTTTGGTCAACTATTATTTTTCATTCAGGAACATTTGAGAGCCAGGCAAGAATGCACTTGCTTAACAAAGATATACTTAAAGGAGGACAAAATGCAGTTGTGCAAATTCATCTGGAAAGATCAGCGACTTTATTAACTAATGATAAATTTATAATTAGAAATTCTTCAGGTAACAGAACTTATGGTGGAGGAATAATTATTGATGCAAATCCTTTGCACCACAGGAAAAGAACACCAAAACTCATTGAAAATTTAACTTTACTGACAAATAGTATCTTAAATGAAAATAATATCAACGAACTCATAAAAATTGAACTTAAAAAAGAAAATAATCCATTGCCTGTAAGTGAAATAGCTGAAAAAATTAATAGATCCTCTGATGAAATTATTGCAGTTCTGAATGATATTAATGACATAATAATTTACAATGATAATGATGTTTTTATTTTGATAGATAAGAATAAAGAAGAAGAATATTACAATCAAATAATTCAGAATATTAAAGCATACCATTCAAAAAATATGATTTTGGAAGATGGAATGGAGCAGAATGAATTTTATGGAAAACTTGGTTTTTCGAAAGATAAGACAGGGAAAAAATATATTGAATTATTGTTTTTGAAAATTGAATCTGACGGAAAGTTAAAAAGGTATAAAAATACCTGGGTAGATGTAAACCATAAAGCGGTTATTGATACCAAAACAATAGAAGATATTAATTGGCTTGAAGAAATGATAAAAAATTACGACATGCAAAAGCCGGTTTATGAGGACATTGAAGATGCTGCGAAAGAAAAAAACATAACAAAAGAAAAGTTGAAAACATATATCACATATTTATTCAGAAAAAATAAAATTTGCTTTCATAAAGATGAATATGTTCACATATCAGTTATTGATAAATGCAGACAAACAATTTTAGAGAGTTTAATTAAAAATAACAAAAGTTTAAATAATAGTGAAATTAGAAAATTGCTAGAAACAAGTAAAAAGTTAACACATTTTTTAATTGCTTATTTTGGATCAGAAGAAATTATTTCAACCAAAATGGTTGATACATACATTTATATAAATATTACAAATAAAGGAAAAGAAGTTTTAAATGAAAGTATATCTTGACAATTCAGCAACATCATGGCCAAAACCACCTACTGTGGTTAAAGCGATTAGTAATTATTTAACAAACTATGGTGCAAGTCCGGGGAGATCAGGGCATCAGTTTGCTTTAAAGGCAGATAGAGAAGTTTTTGAAACACGTGAGTTAATTGAAATTTTTTTTAATGTTCCGGAAACCGGACATAATATTTTTACATCAAACTCAACTTATGCATTAAACTTTGCAATAAAAGGTATTCTTAAGCGTGGAGATCATGTAATTACATCATCTCTTGAGCACAATTCGGTAATTCGTCCCTTAAGGTATTTGGAAAAAGAACTAGGTATTGAAATCACAATTATTGATTGTGATGATAAAGGAAATATAAACCTAAGGCAATTAGAAGAAAGTATTAAAAAAAATACAAAACTTGTTGTTACTATTCATGGTTCAAATGTTTTAGGAAATATACTTCCTTTGAACAAAATTGGAAATATTTGTGAAAAAAGGAACATTATTTATCTTGTAGATGTTGCTCAAACTGCAGGATATGTACCAATTGATATGCAAAAAGACAAAATTGACATTATTAGTTTTACAGGACATAAAAAGCTTTATGGACCTCCCGGAATTGGAGGTTTATGTTTTAAAGAAAACATTGATATAAAAGCAATGATACAAGGTGGTTCCGGTAGTGTTTCTGAAATGGAAACACATCCGGAATTTTATCCCGACAGATTAGAAGCAGGTACAAAAAATACCGTGGGAATAATAGGATTGAAGGCAGGAATTCAATTTCTTCAGAAAAAGGGAATTGACAAGATCAGAAAAGATGTTGGTAGTCTCACATCATATTTTATGAATAAACTGCATGAAATTAATGAAGTAAAACTTTATGGTCCTGATGCAAATGAAGAAAGACTTCCTGTTATTTCTTTAAATATTAACAATATGCTTTCAAGCGATCTAGCATATCAACTTGATAAAGAATATGGAATAATGATCCGTGTAGGCTTACATTGTTCTCCCTTGGCTCATAAAACTAACGGAACATTTCCTGGTGGAACAGCAAGATTCAGTCTTGGGTGTTTTAATACAGAGGAAGAAATAAATTATACTATTAATGCTCTAAAAAATATAATTATTAAAAAATAAGCAAATGAAAACAATTAATGCAAAAGGAGAATTGTGCCCAAAGCCATTAATAATGACAAAAAAAGCTCTTGAGGAAATTCAGGAAAATGAGAGTTTGAAGATTTTAATTGATAATGAAACATCAAAAATTAATGTTGTTCGCTATCTCGAAGATAATGGAATGGTAGTTAAATGTCATCAGTCAGGTAATGTTCACGAAATATTAGTAAGTAAAAAGGGTGTTGTATTTGAAGAGGTAGTTGAAGAATATTGTCCAATTCCAAATAATGAAAACGAAAATTATGTTATTAGTTTTCAGAACGATAAAATGGGTTTCGGTTCTGATGAATTGGGAGAAATACTTATGAAAGGTTTTATAAATACATTGCCTGAAGCAACAAAATTACCAAATGCATTAATATTTTTAAATTCGGGAATAAATCTTACAATTAAAAATTCTCAAGTTTTAGAATCATTAAAAAAACTTAAAGATAAAGGTATTGAAATACTTGTATGCGGAACCTGTCTTGATTATTTTGATAATATGGATAAACTTGAAGTAGGCATAGTATCGAATATGTATGATATAATTGAAAAACTTACAAGTGCTGATAAAGTAATTTATCCTTAGATTATGAAAAATTTAATATTGATATTTGAATCAACACACAAGGTAATAAAAGCAGAAAAAGTATTGATAAACAAACATATCAAGCACGAAATAATTCCTACGCCAAGAGATATATCGTCGAATTGCGGAATGTCAATTAGAATTGAAAGAGGGATAATAGAACCTGTTAAACTTAAAGAAATATTAGAGAAAAATAATCTTGAATTTAAAATTTTTGAAAAATAAAATTAAAAAATATGAAATTTGATTTGCTAAAAACAGCAGGAGATGGAGGATGTTCAGCAAAATTACCTGCATCAGAATTAGATAAAGCATTAAAAGATTTACCGGTAGTTACTTGTGACAGGCTTATTGTTGATATAAAAACACATGACGATGCTGGTGTTTATAAAATTAATGATGAAGTTGCTCTTATTCAAACTACTGATTTTTTTCCACCTGTTTGTTCCGACCCTTATGAATTTGGACAAATTGCTGCAGCAAATGCTTTAAGCGATGTTTATGCAATGGGAGGAGAAGTGCTTACAGCAATGAATTTGATGATGTTTCCTGCAAATAAGCCAATGAGTGCTTTAAAGGAAATCCTATTGGGAGGACAAGATAAAGTTACCGAAGCCGGTGGAGTTATTGTTGGAGGTCATACAATTACCGATGATATTCCAAAATATGGTTTGGCAGTAGCAGGAGTAGTTCATCCTGATAGAGTTATAACGAATTCAGCAGCTCAATCCGGAGACAAATTAATTTTAACAAAACCTATAGGCTCCGGAATTATAATGGCAGCAAAAAAGATAAACGAAGTTGATGAAAAAAGCTATCAAGCAGTTCTTGATAGCATGAAAACCTTAAACAAGGATGTATCGGAAATAATGCAGAACTATAATATAAAATGTGCAACAGATATTACAGGATTTGGACTATTGGGACATAGCCTAAAATTAGCACAGGCAAGTAATGTTTCTATAAAAATATATTCGGCATCAGTTCCTTTATTTGACAATGTTTTTGATTTAGTGAAAATGGGCTGTATTCCGGGAGCAGCTTTCAGAAACCAGGAATTTGTTGAGCAATTTTGCTTATTTGAAAAAAATATGCAATATGAATATAAAATGCTGTTAATGGATGCACAAACATCAGGAGGAATGTTAATCTCAACACCTGCCAATAAAGTTGATATTATTCTAAAAGAACTTAAAAAGTCGAATTATATTGAATCTGCAATAATAGGAGAAGTGATTGAGCAGCAAAATAAGTCGGTTTTGATTTCGTAGACTAGAGTGATCTGTTATTGTTTAAAAAAATCTCAAAAAATAATAAATTAAGACAGCTATCTGCTTTTTTTTTTTAATAATTTTTCGTATATTTACAAAAAATATATTCGTTTCTTGATACGCTTAAACTAAAATTATTATGAAAAAAGCATTTGTATTATTAGTCTTAATAGCTATAGCTCAATCATTAATAGCGCAGTCGAATTTCTATTTATATCAGCAAGATAAAAATAAACCTGAATATACTCCGGTTAGAAAAATTATCGATAATGGTTTAAAAGGTATTGATATTGAATATAATTTTGATGGCGTTTATATCCATGATGTAATTGAAGAAGGAACAACTTATTCTAATCTTAATATCACTGATTTTTCGCATCTTATGGAAGTCGGAAAACCAGCTTTGCCAAGTCATAACGATATTATTGCAATTCCGGTTGGAGCAACAGCAAAAATTGAAATTATAAGCTATGATGTAAGTGAAATTAGTAATAAGCTGATATATCCTGCACTCGAACCTGCGTCTGATAAATATGGTGAAACTGAACCAGAATTTGTTATTAATGAGGATTTTTATAATACCAATACTTTATATCCTGCAGAAATTGTAGATATTAATAGTATTAATTATTACAGAGATATACCTGTTGCAAGTATTCAAATTCATCCAATTCAATATAATGCTAAAGAGCGTAAGCTTTTTGTATACAGCAATATAAAATACAAAATTTCTTTCACACAATCAGATGAATTTTTTGATAAAACACAACATTCTGATAATACTCTTAAAATGATACCAAACTATTTTTTAAATGGAGGTAGTATTAAAAAAGAAATTAATCAATTTATAACCAATAATAATACCAGAGGTATCAGCGGACCAAGTAAAGAATATATTATAATAACTCATTCTGATTATATAACTGCTGCAAATTCTCTTGCTCAATGGAAACGACAATTGGGATATTCTGTTGAAGTTGTTTCAAGAGCTTCATGGACATACAGTGAAGTTGAGTTTGAAGTTCATGAACGATATCAAAACTGGACACCTAAACCCGATTATGTCGCAATAATAGGAGACCATGATAAAGTTCCCGGAGATATTTATGTTGGACCTTATGGAAGTTTTGCAACTGATTTATATGTGGTATGTACTGATGGAGGTAGTGATTATTACCCTGACATGGCGAAAGGAAGAATCTCTGTTTCTTCTGCAACAGAAGCATCAAATGTTATATCAAAGATTATTAATTATGAAAAAACACCTCCCATTCAACCGGCGTTTTATACAACAGGTTTAAATTGTGCATACTTTCAGGAATCAAGTACAGCAGGGTATGCTGAAAGAAGATTTGCACAAACAAGTGAAGATATTAGAGATTATATTAATGGAGTTCAGGGATATACTGTAAACCGAGTATATGTAACCGGAAGCGCTGTTAATCCAACAAATTGGAATAATGCTGCGTATTCAGCCGGCGAACCTCTTCCTGCTTATCTTTTAAAACCCGGATTTGCATGGGATGGAGATTTTAACGATATAATAAATTATGTTAACGAAGGAGCATTCTATGTTTTCCATCGTGATCATGGTTTTGAAGATGGTTGGGGTGATCCTTATTTTACATCTGCGAATATTAACTCATTTACTAATGCTAATATGACACCTGTGGTATTTAGCATTAATTGCTTAACAGGTAAGTTTTTGGAAACAGAATGTTTTGTTGAAAAATTACTCAGAGTTGATGATGGAGCTGTTGGTATTTTCGGACATGCCGAAGTTAGCTATAGCGGTTATAACGATGGTTTAGCTTTAGGGCTTATTGATGCTATTTGGTCTAACCCCGGATTAATCCCTAATTTCACAGGTTCAGGAGGCATAAGCAGTCCTACTCTTTCACCTCATTCGGATATTTTTACTATGGGTGATGTTGCAAACCAAGGTTTAATAAGAATGGTTGAGACATGGGATGATAGCGAATATACTCATCAGCTTTTCCATTATTTTGGTGACCCTGCTATGAAAATGTGGACAGCACAACCACAAGCTGTAACTGCAACCCATACTACAGTACTTAATTGCAATGATACCAGCTTTACTGTATTTACAAGCTCATTAAGCGATGGTTTGGCTACACTGGTTATTGATGGTTTGTTGGTAGGCGAAGTTCAGCTTTCAGGAGGATTTGGAGTAATCAATTTTGGTGGCATTCAGCTATATGGAAATAATGCTGTAGTTACAATATCAAAACATAACTATCAGCCATATACCGAAAATATTCCAATTGCAGGAGATTGTATTAATTCATATTTTACTTTTGGTCCGGGTGCAACTTGTATTGGAGGTGATGATATTGTATTTACAGATGCTTCAAGCGGTAATATTGTTTCATATACATGGGATTTTGGACCCAATGCTACTCCTACTACAGCCAATACAATTGGACCTCATACTGTAACATATAGTGCCAGTGGTTATCAAACGGTAATTTTAACAATTGAAAATGCTAGCTATACCGAAATATATACAGACAGTGTTTATGTAGAATCTTATTGCTCATATTTAATGCCGTCAAGTGGAACGCAGACAATTACAGAATGTTCCGGTCATCTTTTTGATGACGGAGGCACAAGTTTTTATTCATCGAATACTGATCTTACTACAACTATTACAGCTTCAGGATCTACACAAATTGATTTAGATTTTGTATTGTTTGATGTTGAACCAGGCTCTGGGGCAACATGTGATTACGACTGGATAGAGATTTATGACGGACCAAGCACCGCATCTCCACAAATTGGACTTTATTGCAATACAACAGGAGGACCGGGAACATTAAGTACTACGGGAGAATCTGTTACTATAGTTCAACACACAGATGGAGGTCTTGAATTACAGGGTTTTGAAATGATCTGGCAATGTGTATTTGTAAATGCACCACCTGTAACTAATTTTATAGCTTCCGAAACAAATTCTTGTTCTGCCAGTATAGACTTTACCGATTTGTCAACTAACGGACCTGATACATGGTTATGGTATTTTGGCGATGGAACTACATCAAGTCAGCAAAACCCTACGCATGCTTATACTTCAGATGGAACTTATGATGTTAGTTTAGTTGCTTTTAATGCTTATGGTAGTGATTCTTTAATTATAACAAGTTATATTACAATAAGCACCCCGGTGGCACCATTGGCTATAGATGGTGCTCGTTGTGATGCCGGTAGTATAATGCTTTCAGCAAGCGGCTCAGGTATTATTAAGTGGTATGATGTTCCGGTTGCAGGCAGTAGCTTGGGAACAGGAAATACTTTTAATACACCGGCAATAACAACATCAACAACTTATTATGCCGAAAATGTAGAACTTGGTTCAAGTATTTATGGAGGCGAAACAAATAATACTTCAGATGGAGCTTTCTATACTTCTGCATCTCAGCATTATTTGGTATTTGATTGTTTCTCAGATATAACATTAGCATCTGTTGAAGTTAATGCAAATGCAACATCAAACAGAACTATTGAACTTCAGGATAATACGGGAAGTGTTATTGATCAAATAACAGTAAATATTCCGGCAGGAGTTAGCCGTATAGATTTGAATTTTGATATTCCTGTAGGCACAAATTATCGCTTAGCCGGTCCTTTATCTCCTGGTTTGTTTAGAAATAATGCAAATTGCTCGTACCCATATAATATTGGCAGTGATATTTCAATTTTGCATAGCAGTGCAACATCTAATCCAACAGGATATTATTACTATTTTTATGACTGGGAAATTATTTCTCAATCATGTGTTAGCAGTCGTACAGATGTTTTGGCTGAAATTATTATGCCTTCAAGTATTAATATAACGGCAAATGGAAGTACAGATATTTGTGATGGAGATACAGTTATATTAACAGCGCCATCTGGTGCTACTTCGTATTTATGGCATCCTTATGATCAAACAACACAGAGCATTAACGCTGCAGCCGCAGGTTTTTATTTTGTTGATTACATTCTTGATTCTTGTTCAATTGCATCAAATCAAATTGCAATTTCAATTCTAAATTACCAAGCTGTTGCCGATTTTTCTTACGTGTCAAATGACCCTGTAATTGATTTTACTAATTTATCGCAATATGCAAACTCGTATTTTTGGGATTTTGATGATGGATCAACTTCTACACTAACAGATCCTTCGCATACTTATACTGCAAACGGAACATACAATGTTATGCTTATAGCTGTAAATTCTTGCGGAAATGACACAATATACTATACTGTTGATATTACATCTGTGGGTATTTCTGAAATAAGTATATCCTCTTTAAATATTTATCCTAATCCTGCACAATCTGAACTTAATGTTGAATTTAATTGTATTAAAACGGATAATATTATTTTAAAACTTCATAATAATACAGGACAAATAATCTGGATAGATAAATTACCGGGCTTTGCTGGTAAATACAATCATTCAATTGACATTAGTCATTTAGCAAAAGGTGTTTATATGATAAGTGTTCAATCTGATAAAAGCCTGAATGTTTACAAAATAATTGTAAGCTGATTTTATTAAACCTTATCAATATTTAGAAATAAATTATCAAGGTGTAGCTATAAGCGAAATAAACTTACTTGTACGTTTATTCAATTGTTGTGCATAATTGAGGAAAGAGCTTGAATATGAACAAGAAATTACACATACTGATAATACTTATATTCATATCAATTGTAGTTTATGCTTAACGTTTTGGATTTAATAGAACAGAATTAGATTATTTGATTGAAAATAATAAAATTATATTCTCAGGTGAAATAATTAAACGTACAAAGCTTAAAGTAAGGACATGGAATCTATTTGAACTTGATTATTACTATTCTGTAATATTTGTCAATAAAAATATTAAATATTATTTATGGAAATAATTATAATTTGCATCTATCTATAAACTAAAAAATAATGATATGAAAAATATTTTCTTATTTCTTCTAATTATATATTGCACATTGTCTGTTTATTCGCAGAATAAAAGTACTTATAATACAGATTCTATAAGAGTCAATAATAAAGTTGATTTTTTTATTTATGATGGACCATACGGTCAAAAAGATAATATAAAAGAACCAGCTATTAAATTTATACTTACAATTAAAAATTTAGGAACAAAACCTATTCCAAATATAGGTGCTTCTAATCGTTCGCAATATGTAAACCTGTTTATCAACGATAGCCTTAATAATCCTTTATCTTTATATAATGGAATTGAAGTGCGGGGAGATCATTTGTTAAACAAGGGTGATTCTGATACATATGCATGGTGGATTTTTGAGAGTGATGCCTATTCAGAAACATTTACTATTCAATGGCAATACATGGATTTATATTCAGAGAAATTTAAAATAAACATGACAAAAAAGACTATTGAGCAGCTTAAATAATTTATAAATGATAATCATTTATATTACTATACCTTATTTAGAATTTGGCAGAACCCTTTGCCCTTGCTTTATTACAAAATTTTATAATAAAAAAACCACACTATTTGTGTGGTTATACTTTGTTGGAACTACTGGATTTGAACCAGTGACCTTCCCGACTGTAAGTCGGGATGCTCTATACCTTTATTGTAGTCCTTTCAACCCGTTCCTGTATTAGTGGGAACTACTGGATTCGAACCAGTGACCTTCTGGGTGTAAACCAGATGCTCTAAACCAACTGAGCTAAGCTCCCAAAATTGGACTGCAAAGATAAATTGCTTTTTGTAATCTACAAACAAAATACTAATTTTTTATATAACTTCTGCAACAACAAATGTACTCCCTCCAACAAATATTAAATCGTTTTTATCAGCATTTAATTTGGCTGCTGTAATTGCATGTTTTACTGCCGAATAGGCTTCCCCCTTTAAGCCAATTTGTTTTGCTTTATTAAATAATATTTGTTCGTCTAATGCTCTTGGAATATTAGCTTTTGTGAAATAATATTTTGCATTTATTGGTAATATATTTAATATTCCTTCAATATTCTTATCGTTCACTGTTCCAAAGACAATATGCAGATTTTTGTATGCAGTATTTTTTATTTGTTCAAATACTTTTGTTAAACCTTCTTTATTATGGGCGGTATCGCACACAATTAACGGATTATTAGCAATAATTTGCCATCTGCCTGATAATCCTGTATTATTTACCACATTTTTAAAGCCCTTATAGATTGCTTCATCTGAAATTTTAATATCAGAATCATTTAAAATATCAATTGTTTTTAATGCAGTTAATGTATTTTCAATTTGATATTGACCAAGTAAATCTAATTTTAGATTTTCATATTTTATTGTTTCATTATTTTTTTCAACATTAAAAACCTGATGAGAATCGGAATTTATTAATGAATAATCAATTTTATATTCATTATCGGAGAAATAAATTTCGGAGGATTTTTCTTTCGCTTTTTTTGTAAAAATATCTGCAATATTTTTTTGATATTTACCAATTACAAGAGGAACATTTTTTTTAATTATACCTGCTTTTTCAATGGCAATTTTTTCCAAAGTATCTCCTAGAAACTGAGTATGGTCATATCCAATATTTGTAATAACAGAAACAAGTGGCGTAACAATATTTGTAGAATCTAATCTCCCTCCCATACCCACTTCAATAACAGCAATATCTACTTCTTGTTTTGCAAAATGATAGAATGCCATAGCAACAGTTATTTCAAAAAAAGAGGGCTTTAATCCTTCTATTATTGTACTGTTATTTTCTACAAATTTTATCACTTCATTTTCCTGTATCATTTGCCCATTTATTTTTATTCTTTCTCTAAAATCTTTAAGATGTGGAGAGGTGTATAAACCTACTTTATATTTTTGCTCGTGCAAAACAGAGGCTAAGATATGAGCAACAGAACCTTTCCCGTTTGTTCCGGCAATATGTATGGATTTGAAATTTTTATGAGGGAAATTAAAATATTTATCAAGTGCTAATGTGTTGTTTAAATTGTCTTTGTAGGCTGCCTTTCCCACTCTTTGATACATGGGTAATTGCTTGAATAAAAAATCTAAAATTTGCTTATAATTCATCATGCGAAAATAAGTAATATTTTAAGGCAAAATAGTTTTAAATGTTCTTTATAATTTTTTTTAGTGTAAAAAATTATTATATTTGTCAATGAAAAGCATGTTTTTATCACAAAATGAAATTTCTTTTTGAAATGTTCGTATTTACATAAATAATAAGGCAACCTTTTACTATATTTATACGTCTAATATAATAAGCAACCATAGTTTAACCAAATACTATTTAAATGAAAAAGACAGGAATTTTTCTAATATACTTTCTTTTTGCAAGTATATTAGTATTTTCACAAGAGAATATCCAGAAAGATAAAGAGTTTTTGAAAAAGTATAATGAATTACTTTTAAATAATGAAACAAATTCTGTAATTATAAAATATTGCGATCCAACTTTTCCAAAATTTATTGAAGGTGAACAAAATCTGGATATGCAAAAATATGCTAAAATGCATCCATCTATACCAATTAAAGGTACAAAAGCAAATGATAATTTTAATGAGGATTTTTATAAAACAAAACTTGATGAATGGATAAAGAAATACACTTATTACCCTCAATTTATCCCATATCATTTATATAAAGGTGGTTTTACAATTGAAGACGATTTTATTTTTTATGAAACAGCTAAAGAAATTTGGATTAAAACTTATCGTGATAAGTATGAAGAAATAAAAAATGAGAAATAATGAAAAAATTTATACTTACCTTATTTTTAACACTTATAGTAATGTTTGGATTTGGGCAAGATGATTGTACAAATACAATTCCATTACCTGCCTCACCATTTTCAGGGACAACAGTAGGCGCAAATAATGATTTTAGTTTTTGTGTTATGGATTTAGCACCAGATAAAATATATTATTATGACTTACCAAATGGTGCTACTATCACAATTCAACAAACTGTAAATGATTATGATTCTAGACATAGTTTAAGATATGGTGGTGCTTGTCCAGGTACAATTGAAATAGTTTGTACTGATGATGGTGACTATGACACTGAAACTTGGCAAAATTGTACAGGTTCAACTCAAAGAGTATATTGGATTCAATCAGGTTATAGTTCTAATTCAGGAACATATACTATTTCTTGGAGTGTAGTTGCTGGAATATGTCCAGTAGCACCAGTAAATGATGATTGTGTAAATGCAACAGCTTTGCCATGTGGAACAACAAATTTAGTTGGAAGTACTAATTTATCAACTCTTTTAGATTTTTCAACATGTGCAAGTGATTATGGTGTATGGTACACTTTCACTGGTGATGGTGGTAATACAACAATTTCATGTACCGCTACGAGTGGATGGGATCATGAGATGCAGACATTTAGTGGTACCTGTGGTAGTCTAACAAGTCTTGATTGTGCTGATGCTGGACTTACTGATGGTACTGAAACATATACGTTTTTAACCACATTAGGAACCACATATTTTGTATATATAGCGCAATGGTCAACCACATCAACAGTTACAGGTGATTTTACAATTAGTAGAACTTGTACAGCACCACCAGTCCCAGACTGTTTTGATGGTATTATGAATCAAGATGAAACAGGTATTGATTGCGGTGGAACTATTTGTCCAGCGTGTGGTACAGGTCACAATATAGGTACTGGTAATTGGAACGTATGCTCTGGTAATTTATATGATACTGGTGGGTCTGGTGGTGATTATAGTATTAGTGAAAGTATTACTGAAACATATTGCTCAGATGCTGGTGATTGTATTGAAGTATTATTTAACTCATTTAGTACTGAAGCTACTTATGATGATTTAACAATATATGATGGTCCAGATATATCTTCACCTTTAATTGGTGTATATGATGGTACCGATTTATTAGGTCAAACTATTACTTCAACATCTGGATGTTTAACATTTGTTTGGGATTCTGATGGTTCTACTGTCAGTAGTGGATGGGATGCAACTATTTCGTGTGTAGCTTGCCCACTACCAACATGTACTGATGGTATAATGAATCAAGATGAAACTGGTATTGATTGCGGTGGAACTATTTGTCCAGCGTGTGGTACAGGTCACAATATAGGTACTGGTAATTGGAACGTATGCTCTGGTAATTTATATGATACTGGTGGGTTTGGTGGTGATTATAGTATTAGTGAAAGTATTACTGAAACATATTGCTCAGATGCTGGTGATTGTATTGAAGTATTATTTAACTCATTTAGTACTGAAGCTACTTATGATGATTTAACAATATATGATGGTCCAGATATATCTTCACCTTTAATTGGTGTATATGATGGTACCGATTTATTAGGTCAAACTATTACTTCAACATCTGGATGTTTAACATTTGTTTGGGATTCTGATGGTTCTACTGTCAGTAGTGGATGGGATGCAACTATTTCGTGTGTAGTATGCCCAGTACCAACATGTAGTGATGGCATTATGAATCAAGATGAAACTGGTATTGATTGCGGTGGAACTATTTGTCCAGCTTGTGTTTCTCCATGTGCTTCAACAATAGCAATGACATGTGGAACAACTTATAGTAATACATTAGGAATAACAGGTAGTGATTGGAGTATATATACAGATTGTAGTTATTCAGAACCTGGTGATGAACTAGTGTATACATACACTCCAGCCTCAAGTGGCTCTTACACTTTTACAACCACAACTACATCTGGCGACCCAGATTTTTTCTTAATGAGTTCTTGCGGTAATACAGGTACTAATTTAACAGGTGGTTGTTGGGGGTCTGGTAATAATATTGTAACACTTGTAGGCGGCGTTACATATTATCTTATTGTTGATAATTATAGTTCCTCTTCAAGTGCTGGTTCTACTGTTTCAGCAAGTTGTCCAATTGTGCCTACATGTTCAGATGGTATAATGAATCAAGATGAAACGGGTATTGATTGTGGTGGTGCAACTTGTCCAGCATGTCCACCTCCAACATGCTCAGATGGAATACAAAACCAAAGTGAAACAGGAGTTGATTGTGGCGGACCTTGCCCTGCATGCCCTGCAATATTAATTCCAACAGCGTGTACAACAACATCACAGACATTAACATCTACAAGTAGTATTGTATTTTATGATGATGGTGGACTAGGAGGTGATCCATGTTATAGTGATGTTGTAAATAATTTTTGTGATTGTGGGTGTTTTACAAATGTTACTATATGCGGAGCTGCTGGAGAATACATAGTAGCTAATTTCAGAGAATTTGCGATATATAATACCAATAGCGGGTTCGATTGGATGGTAATATACGATAATAATACTACAACTGGAACTATATTATTTGATAATAGAGCAGTTGGTTCATCAAATGGAGAACCACCAGGTTTTACGACTAGCTCTACAATATTGGGTCCAGATAATCCAATTGGAGATTGTAATTTTGTTTTTGGTATGATGGACTTTTGTTCAACAGGTAATTGTTTAACATTTCAATTTTGGGCTACTAGTGTGGTTAATAGAGCTGGTTGGGATTGTTTAGTTACATCAGTAGTGAACCAATGTGTTATACCAACATTACCAGTAGAATTATTAGGTTTTAATTATGAATGTTTAGGTGATGGTTTAGTTAAATTTAAATGGAGTACGGCATCTGAAATTAATAATGATTATTTTACAATTGAAAAAAGTAATAATGGTAAAGACTTTATGTTTGTAAGTGAAATTAATGGAAAAGGAAATATTAATGAAGTTGTAAATTATCAATATTTTGATAAATATGAACAGAAGTGCTATTATAGATTAAAGCAAACAGATTTTGATGGAAAAACTAAATACTCTGAAATTCTTAGCGTTACTTGTAAAGATAATAATGTAAGCGCTTATGCCTTTGTTGATGCAGGTACAGGTAATATCGTTCTTAAAACATTTGGTATTGTTGAAGATGATTGTATTGTATATATGATAGATTATACAGGAAGAACAGTAATTCAAAAATCACTTAGTTTAAAAAACATAGAAAATAACATAATATTTACAAACAAAGGTATAAGTGCAGGTTTGTACAATATTGTATTACAGACAAGTAATGACATAATTACTAAACAAATTGTAATACCAAAATAGCATTTTGTTCCTGATAGATTCCAAGCAATTCGATTAAAAAAAACTCAATAGCAAAATAATTTAAATTTTAATAGCAACAGTTATTTCAAAAAAAGAGGGCTTTAATCCTTCTATTATTTTACTGTTATTTTCTACAAATTTTATCACTTCATTTTCAGGGATTATTTGTCAGTCAATTTTTATTCTTTCTCTAAAATCTTTAAGATGTGGAGAGGTGTATAAATCTACTTTATATTTTTGCTCGTGCAAAACAGAGGATAAGATATGAGCAACAGAACCTTTCCCGTTTGTTCAGGCAATATGTATAAATTTGAAATTTTTATGTGGGAAGTTATCAAGTGCTAGTGTGTTGTTTGAATTGTCCTTATAGGCAGTTTTTCCTACTCTTTGATACATGGGTAATTGCTCAAATAAAAAATCTAAAATTTGCTTATAATTCATAATGCGAAAATAAGTAATATTTTAAGGCAAAATAGTTTTAAATGTTCTTTATAATTTTTTTAGTGTAAAAAATAATTGTGTTTATCAATGAAAAATATCTTTTTATCACGAAATGAAACTTTTCTTTGAAATGTTCGTATTTACATAAAAAATAAAGCAACCTTTAAACATATTCTTACGTCTTACTAGAGTAAGTAATCATTGTAAATATTATGAAAAAGACAGAATTTTTTTTAATATACTTTCTATTTGCAAGTATATTAGTATTTTCACAAGATTCCGATAAAGCAAATATGCCGAGTAATGCTCCTAATTATTTTATTGGAATCGACACAGGAACATCCAATAATTTTACAAAAATTCGTGAAACATTAGAAAGAACCAATGGTATTATTGTGCGTAGCTACTGCAATCAGAATAATATTATCAAGCTTTCTTTTGATCAAAATGTTTTCCAAGAATTAACATCAATTTTTGATTTAATTGAAAGTCAATTTGAACAGGCATTATGTTATAACAAGAAGCATTATACAGACGAAAGCTATAACAAAATGTGCAATGAAGAATTAGTAAAACGAAATATGGGAGGGACTGAATAATGAAAAAATTACTACTTACCTTATTTTTATCCCTTACAATTATGTTTGGGTTTTCTCAAACGTATAACATGACGGATGGTTCTACTATCAATACTTGTACTGGTACTTTCTATGACCCAGAAGGGACTTCTCCTTATATAGACCATAATGGGACTATTACTCAGACATTTTGTTCTGATAATGGAAATTCAATTAAATTTATTTTTACTGCATTTGAAACTACTGAAAATAAAGATGTTTTAAAAATATATGATGGTCCAACAACAGCAGCAACACTAATAGGTACATATGATAAGACTGATGTAATACCAAATATTGTATCAACAGGTACATGTATAACATTTGAGTGGACAACTGATAATGGTGGTGATGGTACAGTTGGTTGGGTTGCAAATATATCTTGTGTTGTAGCTGAGACATGTTTTGATGGAATTATGAATCAAGATGAAACTTGGTATTGATTGTGGTGGAGTTTGTCCAGCTTGTGGTGTTGGTAGTGATTATTTAATTAGCGATGGTGATATAACAACTTGTACTGGCAATTTATATGATACAGGTGGTAGTGGTGGTGATTATTCAATTAGCGAAGATCATGAGATGACAATAACACCATCAACTGCAGGTTCAATGGTAAGATTGATTTTTTCTATTTTTGAAACAGAAAGTGTAACATATGATTGGTTAAAGATATATGACGGTCCTTCTACAGCATCTACTTTATTAGGTACTTGGGGAGGAACAACAGGTCCAAGTACAATAACTTCTTCTGCTGCAGGTGGAGAATTAACATTGGAATGGCATTCAGATATTAGCAATATATATCCAGGATTTGCTGCTGCAATTTCTTGTTACATCCCTGCAGCCATGTCTTTTGTTTCAAGTACAACAACCCAGAATAATACTGGAAATGTTGGTGTCAGTACAATAAGTAATGAAGTAATTGGAATTGAAATAGTAACAACAGGTTCACTAAGTCCGATAGATGTTACATCTTTTACATTTAATACAACAGGAACAACTGCTCCTGCAACAGATATTACAAATGCAACTTTATGGAGTACAGGTACAAGTGGAACATTTGCTATGTCGACTCAAGTAGGAACTGTTGTCGCTGCACCTAATGGAGTATTTACTATTAATAGCGGTCTTAATATACCATATACATTATCAGAAGGAACAAATTATTTCTGGTTGACTTATGATGTGCCTTTAACAGCAACTCTTGGTAATGTAATTGATGCCCAATGTACTGCTTTAACAGTAGATGGTACTGGACGAACACCTTCAACAACAGCACCTGCCGGAAATAGAGTTATTGAACTTGTTTATTGTACATCAACTTTTTCAAACCAAACAGATGAGTGGATAACAAATGTTACATTTAATACAATAAATAATACTACAGGCCAAGATGGTGTAAATAGTTATGGAGACTATACAGGAATTTCAACAAATATAGAGCAGGGTTCAACACATCAAATATCAGTATCTTTTCATTATACAAGTTATGATCAGGATATTTCTGTTTGGTTTGATTGGAATCATGATGGAGATTTTACAGATGCAGGTGAAGAGTTTGAAATTGCTGATAATACAGCAACTAATCCAAATACTTTAAACATATCTGTTCCAGGAACAGCAACTCTTGGTGCAACACGCATGAGAGTTATAACTTATGAGTTTGAAGATCCAGAACCATGTGAAACTGGGAGTTGGGGTGAAACAGAGGACTATACAGTAAATATTACAACTAGCGTAACTCCAATGTCATTTGTTTCGTGTACAACTACACAACCAAACATAACAGACGTTGGTCAAGGCTCTGTTAACAAAGAGATTATATGCATGGAGGTTGTTGCGTCAGGAATGATAAGCCCCATAAGTGTTACTGGTTTTACATTTCGAACAACTGGCACTACTGATGCTCTTGCTGATATACAAAATGCAAAAATTTACTATACAGGTGCAAGTGGTGTCTTTTCACCAGTATCACAATTTGGTACAACTGTAGCTATCCCTCCTACTGATCCTACCGATATGAACATTGGTGGTTCTCAAGCATTACAAGGTGGAACTAATTATTTTTGGTTAAGCTATGAAATTCAGGGAACTGCAACTGTAGGAAATGTTGTTGATGCACAATGCCGAACTGTTCAGGTTTCAGGCAATAAAACACCTACTGTACAAGACCCAACTGGTAGCAGAACAATAAGCCCACCACCACCTGTTAGTGATGATCCATGCGGAGCAACAATGCTGTTTGTTAATAGTGGAAGTTGTTCATTTCAAACAGGAGATTTAATCGCAACAACTACTGCAAGTGCAGGAATTCCGGTTCCAGGCTGTGGCACTTTAGGACCCGATATATGGTTTTATTTTACAGTTCCTGCTTCTGGTAGAGTAATAATAGATTTAGATGAAGCAGGAGGACCAACTGATTTTGAAATGGCTTGGTATTATTCAAGTACTAATGATTGCAATAACATAGATAACTTGATTGAATGTGATGATTATCAAAGTCAAAATGGTAGTATGCCAATGATATGTCATGCAGGAGCAATATGTACTGTCCCAGGTGACTGCGGTCAAAATGCAACATTAACACCAGGGATGACAGTTTATGTTAGACTTTGGGAAAGTGGAGGAGGAACTTATGGTCCTTTTGATATATGTGCTTATGAACCAGATCCACCTGGTGCACCTAGTACTTGTGCCTCAGCTACAAATATAGCTAGTCTTCCATATTCGCAAAATAATACAACTTGCTGTAGAGAAAATACTTATACTTCATCTGACGGATGTGCTAGCTTGTATCAAGATGGAGAAGACTATCTTTATAAATATACACCAAGTGTAAATGGAAATATTGATATTACGCTTTCAGGAACAAGTTCTTATACTGGTATTTTTGTAACAGACGATTGCCCTGATGTTGGAGCTTGTGTTGCAAGTCAAACAGAATCAAGTGGTAATCCAATGTTATGTGGAGTTAGTTTAACAGCAGGCACAACATATTATATAATGATTGATACAGATCCAACTCCAGACTGTACTCCATTTAATATTAGTATCATGGAATCAACAACACCAACATGTGGATTAAATTATTCAATTTCATCAGTAGCATATAATTGGGAAACCTTCTTTGGAAATAATATCGTTTTACCCACTGATGATAGATTTTGTGATTTACACATTCCGATTCCATTTATATTTTGTTATGATGGGTATCAGGCTACACAACTACTAGTGTCATCTAATGGTTATGTTATTTTTGATCCAATTAGTTGTTCCAAAAATTTACCAACAACAAATGCAGCACCTAACACTTATTCTGGTTGGTCTATTGATCTTCCAATTCCAAATACGACAGAAGCTCCTAGAAATGCTATTTTAGGACCATGGCATGATATCAATCCTGCTGTTGGTGGAGTTATTAGTTATGGAATTGAAGGTACAGCACCAAACAGATATATGATAATTTCATGGGAGGATGCACCACTTTTTAGTTCAACAGCTCAATTATGTACTCAACAAGTTAAATTATATGAAACCACTTTTGATGTAGAAATTCATATAAAGGATAAAGAATTGTACACAGGATGGAATGATGGTAATGCTATTTTAGGCTTGCATAATTATAATGGCACAATTGCGTCATGCCCTGTTGGTTATAATTGCACACAATGGTCTGCTAATAATAAAGCTTGGCGTTTCTCTTGTGGTTGTGTAGGATGTATTCTTTTACCAGTTGAATTATTATCATTTACAGGAGAAGCAATTTCAGAAAATACTAATTTACTAAACTGGGCTACTGCATCAGAAACTAATAACGATTATTTTGAAATACAAAGAATGGTTTCAGAAAATGAATTTATAACTATTGGAAAAGTAATGGGAGCAGGAAATTCAAACCAAGATATTGATTATGAATTTACAGATAATAAATTTGATAAGGAAATTAATTACTATCGTTTAAAACAAGTTGATTTTGATGGCAAATTTGCTTATTCAGAAATTATTAATATTGGTAATCCTGATATTGAATCAACAGAAAATGATTTTTATCCAAATCCTGCTACCGACAAAATCTATTTTAATGGTATGAGAAATGTTAAAATATATAGTGTTGACGGTAAAATCATAATATCTGATTATGCTAAAGAAATTAATACATCTAATCTTAGCAGTGGAATTTATCTTATTCAAATAGAAGGTACATATTCTAAATTATTTATTGAATAGTTTATTTCGATAAGATAATTTGTTTCTTTAATAAATTACCCCGAATTAGAAATAGTTCGGGTTTTTTTATTTTATTTCAGTATTTTTGAAATTAAAATATTTTCAATATTGTCAAGAAAGAAAATAATATACAGTATTTTAATAATAATTGTAATTACAGCATTAAGCTTCTCAAATTCAATTAAAAATAATTATGTTAATTGGGATGATGATATTCTTGTATTAAATAATGATGACATTAAAAGCTTAAAAAAAGATAATTTTTCTGCTTTTTTTTCAAACTACTATGTTGGGCATTATCACCCGCTTACAATGATATCTTATGCAATTGATTATAGTATTGGAGAACTCAAACCAAAAGTCTATCATATTCACAATTTAATATTACACATATTAAATTCAATATTACTCTTATTAATCTTTTTCCACTTTTTTAAAAGGATTGATATTGCACTATTACTTGTATTGTTGTTTGCTGTTCATCCGCTAAAAGTGGAATCTGTTTCATGGATTTCTGAGCGAAAAGATTTACTTTATTCATTTTATTATCTCGGAGGAATACTGTCTTATCTTTATTACTTAAAAAATGACAGAAAAATTAAATATATTATTTTATGTTTTATTTTGTTCATATTTGCACTACTCTCAAAAACATCGGCAGTTACTTTGCCTGTAATTCTGTTATTAATTGATTATTACTATAAGCCAAAAGCTTTTTTAAAATCTGTTATAGAAAAGATACCATTTTTGCTTGTTTCAACAGCATTTGGAATTTTTACAATCTATATTCTAAAAGAAAGTGATGCAATTTATAATATAAGTGATAAATATAATTTTGTTGACCGTTTGTTTTTGCCTTTTTATGCAATTGCCTTTTATATTGTAAAACTATTTATCCCATTTGATTTATCGGCATCTTATTTTTTTGCAGAAAAAATTAACGGTTTATTGCCATGGTATTATTATGCTTCACCAATAGTTATAGTAATTGCAGCATTCTTGATTAAAAAGTTTAAAGAAATAAGAAAAGAACTAATATTTGGATTCTTATTCTTCTTAATAAGTATATTTCTTTTTCTGCAAATACTTCCATCAGGAAGGGTTATAGTGGCTGACAGATATGCTTATATTCCATACATTGGCTTATTATTTATTATTGGGAAATTATTCTTGTTAAAAACAGAAAATAAAAATAAAAAAGGAAAGCAAAACAAAGGAATTTTTACATCAATCATAGTGGTTTTTATTATTGTTTTTATTTTTCAAACAAGAGAAAGAAATAAAGTTTGGCAAAATGGAGAAACCTTATTTACAGATATTATTAATGATTATCCAAAAAATTCTATAGGATATGTTAATAGAGGAATTGCAAAATATTATGGCTTTACCGAAAATAATAAGATTGATTATATGTCGGCTATAAAGGATTTTAATAAGGCACTTTCCTTTGACTTAGAAAATGAAAAAGCACTATTTAACAGAGGAAATTGTTTATACAATCTTAATGATTTGAGCGGAGCATTAAATGATTTCAATAGAGTAATAGAAATTGATCCATTTCATGCAAAAGCATATAATAATAGAGGCTTAGTGTATTCTGTTTTGCAAAAAGATAATGAAGCATTAAACGATTATAATAAAGCAATTAAAATAAATCCTGAGTATTCAGACGCTTTTCTAAACAGAGGTATTACATACTTTAATACGAATAATATAGAAAAAGCCTGTAATGATTGGAAAAATGCTGAAAAAATGAATAATAAACGAGCTTCTGAAATGATTTTGAATTATTGTAATTAACTATAATATTTTTTTGAAAAGATCTTCATATTCTTGTGCAATTAAACTCCATGAATACTTTTCCTCAATTTTTGACAAGTTTTTCTCAGTATAAGTTTTTTTCTGTTTAATTAAATTGTCAAAATTATTCAACTGATTAGCCAATTCCTTAGAGTTTTTGAAATAAATAGCATTTTCGTCAAGAACAGATTTATTATATATGTTGTTATGAGAGAATATAAAACATTCTGAAGCCATTGATTCTAATAAAGAAGGATTTGTCCCTCCTATTGAATGACCATGAAAATATGCTTTGGAGAAGTGTCTTAAGCTATTTAATTCATTAAAATCGAAAATGCTCTCTTTATATATAATATTATCAGTATTGTATTTGTTGCAGATATATTTACCATGTTTAGTGTTGATATTTCCAATAATTAAAATGTTATCATTTAATTTTGAGTTTTGTATTCCTTTTATTATTGCTTCAATATTATTTTCTGGTTCAATTCTGGCAATAATAAGATGATATGAATTTTGTTTTAAGTTATATTTTTCTAAAATTTTTACATCATATTTGTTATTAATACTTGCTCCATAAGGAATAAAATGAGCATGAACCCTATATCTACTTCTAAAGTAATCTTTAATACATATATTATCGGCTACAATTTTTTTTGATTTCTTAACAGCAATTTTTTCAGCCCTTTGTATAATCCCTTTTGTAAAATTACTCCATTTTGTTCTATGCCATTCCATTCCGTCCATGTTGGTAATAATATTACACCTTTTAGTGTTTACTAATAAAAACGAAAAAGCTGCACTGCCATAACCACATTCAAGAATTATATCAAATTTTTTGCGTTTAGCATCCTTTAAACATAAAAAGTCATAAATTATATTTGCCGAAGCTCCAATTGTTTTTTCAGGATGAAATTTTCTAATTATATTTACATTTTTATATTTAATTGATTTAAAAGGGTGGGATTTAGGGTTGTATACAAAAGCCTCATGTCCGTTTTTTGCAAATTCTTGTGAGATATTCTCAGCAAATTGCTCAAATCCACCATAGTTGTTGGGAATTCCACGCGTGCCAAGAATTGCAATTTTCATCTGTTTTTATTTTTTTATTTACCAGATGCCTGCCTTGTCGGCAGACAGGGAACTCGCCATTATAAACAATTAGCTGTAAATTAAACTTATTGTATGGCTCGTTTCATAATGCAATTTTAATTAAATATATTTGCATTGGCAAATTATGATTTTATTAATATTTTAATCAGTGAAGATACTTATAAATGCATCAACTGTTAAAATTGCAGGAGGCTTAACAATTGCACTGAATTTCCTAAAAGCATATAAATTTAGCAATTTTAAACATAAGTTACATGTTATTGCACCTGTTGGTTGTGGTTATAATACTTATATTTCTGAAAATATCTCTCTGTCTGAGATTCCAAATGAGATTTTAAGAAAATCCAAAAGATTATATTTGAACAATACATGGATAAGTAATGAAATTGAAGAATTTAAACCAGATTTTATATTTACACTTGGAAATGTACCACTTAAAACTAATTTGCCCCAAGCACACCTTTTATCAAATCCATTTGTTGTTGAAAAAAATTACAAAAAATTAAATTTAGACAATAAGCAAAATAGAAATCAGAAAATCAGAAAATTATTATTTAAACAAAATTTAAAATATGTAGATATAATTTTTCCTCAAACTGAAATTATTAAAAGCAAACTTGAAAACTTATATAGCCCATCTGCCAAAATCATAGTTGTTCCTATGGCATATTCAAAGCTAGATAACCATTTCACAAATTACAAGTTATTGTTTGAAAAATACGAGGATAAAATAAAACTTCTTTGTTTGTCAAGATACTATCAGCATAAAAATATTGAAATTCTTCTCAATCTTGCACAAATTATAAAAAAACAAAAATCTCCATATATTATTGTAACTACAGTTGATAAATTGCACAATAAAAAAGCAGAAAAATTTATTGATGATATTTCAAAAATGAAACTAGAAGATGTTTTGATTAATATAGGTGAAGTTAGGTATCAGAATATTGAGCAATTATATAATAAAACGGATGCACTTTTGTTGCCAACATTACTTGAGTCATTTTCATCAACTTATGTTGATGCAATGTATTTCAAAAAGCCAATTTTTACTTCTAATCTTGATTTTGCTAAAGAAGTATGTGGTGATGCAGGTTTTTATTTTAACCCAATTAAGGCAGAAAGCATTTTTAAAACCGTAAAAGAAGCATTTGACAATCCTAAAATAATTGAAGATAAAATAAGCAAAGGTATTGATAGAATTAAATTTTTACCTGACTGGAATGATACAATGAATATTTATATTTCAGAAATTGAAAAGTATATAAGTGAAAGACTTTGTTAGTATAATAATGCCGGTTTTTAATGCCGAAAAATATGTGAGGATTGCAATTGATTCTGTCTTGAATCAGTCTTACACAAATTTTGAATTTATAATTATAAATGATTGTTCTACTGATAATACTGTTGATATAATAAATAACTATCAGAAAAATGATAAAAGAATACAGATTATTACAAATAGTAAAAATATTAAAATAGTAAAATCATTAAATATCGGTTTAAATGCAGCAAAAGGAGAATTTATTGCTCGTATTGATTCTGATGATATTTGGAAAAAAGATAAATTAAAAATTCAAATATCATATTTTGAAAACGATTCGCAATTATATCTTTTAGGTACTTCAAAACAATTAATTGATGAGAACGGAAAAAAAATTAAAGGGGTGGAAAGACAAATATATGAGTATGGGGAGATTAGGCGAAATATTTTAAAATATAATTTATTTTGTCATTCATCAGTATTGTATAAAAAAGTTATAATTGACGAAATAGGACAATATAATGAAAAGTATAAAAATACAGAGGATTATGAATACTGGATAAGAATTATTAAGCATTTTAAAACTGAAATTTTGAAAGACATATTAGTGTTTTATAGAATTTCACCACAAATGGTGTCATTGAAAAAACGTAAACAACAGTTCTATTATGTTATTAAGGCAAAAATTTTCGGTTTTAAATTGTTGGGATTTTATTGGAAATATTTACCATTTATTATTAAAGATATTTATATCATATCTGTTCCAGATTTTGCAATAATTCTAAAAAGAAAAATTAAAAAACTAATACTTATCTATAGAAAAAAACAATCTAATTTTGTAATATAATTTTATTGATAACCCAACAAGGCCTATTTTTCCCAAATTTAATGGCTTATATCTATTTTCAATCATTAGAGATTTTGTAATACTTTCTATAAATTTGATATTTGTGTTAGATAAATCTT
>Ga0208648_1000903_pt1 | contig 26986 bp, 29 predicted proteins | sample AntAceMetag02UKL_FD_184772 | JGI IMG/M metagenome (GOLD analysis project Ga0208648, IMG submission 184772) | Saline lake microbial communities from Ace Lake, Antarctica - Antarctic Ace Lake Metagenome 02UKL (SPAdes) (version 2) | ecosystem: Environmental > Aquatic > Non-marine Saline and...
AACCCACAGTGTCGTTACACCGGATTGCGACTGCGCGCCATGTCACCTGAAGGGATGTAATGGCAACGGCATAAGCAAATGTCTTGAAGAATTAGCCGTTGGTAAGGTACAAGAGACCATCCAAGAGTTTTTAGACAAGAGCTAAATACTGATAAACTGAGGGGTTTGATGGGTACGAAAAAAGTTTTAATCGGCATACCGGTATTAAATAATATAGAGATAACAAGGGCTTGTTTACAGCATCTGTTCAAAAACACCAAGACTGACAGATCAGACTTGAATGTTTCTGTCTTGATTGTAGATAATGGATCACAAAGCAATATAGAAGGTATCTTTCGTGATGAATTCAGCGATTCAAGGCTTGCTATTTATTTTTTGAGAAATTCGGAGAACAGAGGCGTGGCTACAGCATGGAATCAGATATTACGGTTCACACCGGAGAAAATACCTGGACAACCTTTTTTTTATGATTATTATGTTATATCAAATAATGATGCACTCTTTGGAGATGACTGGCTTCAACCACTGGTGGAAGCTATGGAAGCCAACAAAAGGATAGGCTGGATCTCCTGCATGGAAAGTGGCTCTACCGTATTAGAAGAGTTGATGGAAGCCCATTCATTGTCAAAAAGCTATCGTGTAGATCCACAGAAACCCTATACGGCAGAAGTCGTTAATGAGAGCTTAACACATATTTATGAGAAATGGGGCGGATATGACCCCTTCTGCCAACTTATCAGGAATAAGGAACTGCCTCTTTTTATGCCATTTCAAAAAGAGGACCGGTCTGCCGTCTGCTTTATGATAAGACCGGCAATGATTGATCAGATCGGTTTCTTCGATGAAGACTATTCTCCAATCGGCATTGCGGAAGATCTGGAATATTTTTTGAGAATGGAGCGGATTCTAATGCCATCATGGTTGACAGATGTGATATACTCAGAGGATGCAAAATGGGAATGCGGTTATTGCGGCAAGAGTGTTGTACATCACAACTGGTGTAGTACACGCCAGGGGCCTAACTTTGATGGTCGAAAATGGGATAAGGCCAGAGAAAAAAACTGGAAAACCAAATTTGGGAAATCTCGCAAATATTACACGAAGTTATTGCCATAAGTTATTTTAGTTACAAAGAGAGTCATGAAAAAGATAGCATTTGCAATTGAAAAGTTCAGTCGTTACGCGGGTGGTGCAGAGTCGTATGCCGTCTCGCTTGCTGACTTCCTAATTGATAATGGATGGGAAGTACACTTCTTTGGGGAAGCTTGGGATGGTGAACCGGAAGCGGCGGTTTTCCACAAAATAACCGTTCCGAAATATCTTCCGTCCTGGCTCAGGATGATACTGTTTGCATTGAAGCATAAGCGAGAAGTAAGAAAACAGCATTATGATATTATAATCGGCTTCGGCAATACCTTGTATATGAATGTTTATCAAAGCCATGGCGGTGTTCACTGGTTTTCAACAAAAAGAAAAGTCTATTCGGAAACGAGCAGGATCAAACGTGTGGCTAAACGATTGACTGTCATTTTATCAATTAAACAATGGGTACGGGCCTGGATTGAATCAACGCCTTTCCGACTTGATCCCCGGCCAAGAATAGTGGCTATTTCCCAAATGATAAAAAAAGACATGGAGTCCTTCTTCAATGTGACAGGAGCAGAGATCGACGTTGTTTACAACGGCGTCGATATATCCAGATACAACAAAGAGTTACGACAGACATTGAGGGGCTCATTAAGAAGGCAATGGGGGGTAGAAGAAGACGAGTTCGTTTTCTTATTTGTTTCATATGACTTGAAAAAGAAGGGAGTTGAGCCACTTATCGACGCCGCGTCCCGACTAAAAAATACAGGTCATACTAATTTTAAAGTCGTTGTTATTGGCAGACTGCCTTATATGGCGCTTTCAAGACGGATGCGAGATCTAAACATTGAAGATAAAGTGCTTTTTACAGGACCTGTTCGGTCTATTCAGGAGTACTACGCAAACGGCGATGTATTCGTGCTTCCAACATATTACGATGCCTGTTCCCTTGTTGTTATCGAGGCAATGGCATGCGGTCTTCCGTCAATCACGACAACGGCCAATGGAGCCTCCGGTATTATAACCGATGGAAAGGACGGCTATATTATTTCTCATCCACCTGACTCGCTGGATCTGGCAAAAAAAATGCTCCTTCTACTGGATTATGAGAAATATCAGAAAATGTCACTGGAATCGGAATCTACAGGAAAAAACTATTCCTCAAAAAAGAACCATCAGGAAATGATGCGGATACTTGATGAAGCAGCAGACTTGAAGCGATAATGGATATATCAACTTGAACATTTTAGGAATCTCAGCATTTTATCACGACAGCGCTGCCTGCCTCGTACGAGACGGCGTGATTGTTGCGGCGGCTCAGGAGGAGCGTTTTACGCGCAAGAAGCACGATTTTGCCTTTCCGAAAAATGCGATAGATTACTGCCTCAGGGAAGGCGGCCTGGTCGGAAGTGATCTGGACTTTGTCGCCTTCTACGACAAGCCTTTTATCAAATTTGAACGCATCCTGCAGACCTACCTGGCCTATGCACCCGTCGGAATCAAGTCGTTCATCAGGGCAATCCCCCTGTGGATAAAACAGAAATTATGGATGAAAGAATTCATTAAAAAGGAAACGGGATTCGAAGGAAAGATTATTTTCACTGAACATCATGAGTCCCATGCCGCAAGCGCATTCTTCGCGTCCCCTTTTCAAGAAGCCGCATTTCTTACCATAGACGGCGTTGGTGAATGGACAACCACAAGCTATGGCATCGGCAAAAACAATAACATACAAATTCTGTCTGAAATTCATTTTCCCCATTCACTGGGTCTACTTTATTCCGCCTTTACGTATTACACAGGCTTCCGGGTTAACTCCGGTGAATATAAGGTGATGGGATTGGCACCATACGGTGAACCTGAATATTTAGACCTGATTCTTTCCGAGTTGATGGATTTGAAAGAAGATGGTTCTTTCAGGATGAACATGAAATATTTCAATTACTGTGCCGGTCTTACAATGACCAGCAGGAAATTTGAAAATTTATTCGGTGGCCCTCCCAGAAAGCCGGAATCACAGCTAACCCAGAGGGATATGAATCTTGCCCGTTCAGTCCAAGACGCAACAGAAGAAGTGATGCTCCGCATGGCCAGGCATATTTACAAAGAGACCGGTCAGAAGAATCTTTGTCTTGCGGGCGGTGTGGCCTTGAATTGTGTCGGCAATGGAAGAGTCCTGCGCGAAGGTCCCTTCGATAATCTCTGGATACAGCCGGCTGCCGGCGATGCCGGAGGCGCCCTCGGAGCGGCCATGTTTGTATGGTACCAATACCTTGAAAATCAGCGTTCAGCCGATGGGCGGAAAAGCATTCAAAAGACATCATATCTGGGGCCGGAATTTAAAAACGGGCAAATTTCAGAATACCTGAAAGGCATGGCCATCCCTTACACTGAATTGTCCGATGAGAAAATCCCTGAGAAAATAGCTGATTTGATAGCAGATCAAAAAGTTGTCGGCTGGTTCCAGGGGCGAATGGAATTTGGCCCCAGGGCATTGGGAAGCCGGTCAATTATTGGTGACGCGCGCTCCCAGAAGATGCAGGAAATAATGAATCTTAAGATAAAATTCCGTGAAAGTTTCCGCCCCTTCGCACCCTCGGTACTAAAAGAAAAGGCCTCTGACTTCTTTGCGATAGACACTGAAAGCCCTTATATGCTACTGGTAGCCCCGGTAAAAAAAGAAATTCGCCGCGAGATGTCGGAAGAAGAGCAAAAGCTCTTCGGACTCGACAAACTTCACGTTTCACGTTCAATTGTGCCAGCGGTAACGCATGTTGATTATTCCGCGCGCATACAAACGGTCAGCATGGAAGACAACCCGTTATATTATAAAGTAATCGCTAAATTCGACGAAAAACATGGATGCCCTGTAATCATAAACACTTCCTTTAACGTTAGAGGAGAGCCTATAGTATGCACCCCTGAGGATGCTTATCTGTGTTTTATGCGAACAGACATGGATTACCTTGTTATGGGTAATTATTTGTTAGAAAAAACAAGCCAAAAGCCGTTGGATCAGGATATCGACTGGCAAAAGGAATTCGATCTGGATTAGGGAAAACCAATGATTGCTGAAGAGATCAGAAATATTAAGAGTGACAAATCCGATCTTCGAAAATTCGGGATAACGATGGGGATTATACTAACCCTGCTCGGAGGACTGTTCCTCTGGCGCGAAAAAGGCTATTTTATTTATTTCTTTATCCTTGCCGCTGCATTTATCATTCCGGGTCTCGTCCTTCCTGCGGTACTGAGACCGGCCCACAAGGTGTGGATGACACTATCCATTTTATTGGGCTGGGTTATGACGAGGGTGATCTTGAGTGTTTTGTTTTATCTCGTTGTCACGCCAACAAGATGTCTTGCAAGATTGTTTGGGAAACAATTTCTTGACTTGAAAATAGATAACAACATCGAGAGCTACTGGATTCAAAGAGAAAAACAACCATTAAACAAAACTGATTATGAAAGACAATTTTAGCATGATTTAATGCTATTAGGAGAAGACAACATGAGTAAACTGTCAATAATATCTGAATTCTGGGATTTTATGAAAGTTCGCAAGCAGTGGTGGTTGGCACCGATAATTATCTTTCTGGTACTCATCGGGGCAATGCTCATCCTGGCGGAAGGCTCAGCAGTTGCTCCGTTTATATACACACTGTTTTAATACAACGGTTTCGACACAACTTCTAAAGAGTGGATCTGTCTCTGTATGAAAAAAAAGATTACATCTTTTATCTTAAATATAATCTTGGTTATTATATCCCTTGGCGCGGCGGTTTTGCTTGTTGAAGCTGCTCTCCCATTTTTTAATGTTCCTACCATCGAAGAAGCCGTCTATCAGGCAAGACGTCCTGTGGTACAAGGTATCTATGGCGAATACCATCCGCAGCTTGCCTATACCTTAAAAAAAGACCTGCAAAATGTGAGGTTGTATTACCCGGGACAGCTGGATTATACAATTGATACAAATAAATATGGTTTCAGGGGGCCTGATTGGGGTCTGTCACCCGAAAGAAAAAATGTTGTTGTCATAGGCGATTCATTTGCTTTTGGATGGGGTGTCCAGTGGGAAGAAACAACAGGACAGCTTCTTGAAAAAGAGTTACAAAAGTCAGACCCATCTTATCAGGTGATAAATTTAGCTATTTCGGGATGGGATCTGGATCGAATAATTCAGAGCCTGGAATTGTACAAAGATTTATTAAAGCCCGTTGCTGTAGTATATGTCTTTTGCCCCAATGATCTCCTGGGTGCCATCAAGAAACTGCCGTCCGGCGATTATGATATAGAATATCATCCCAGCCCGGGTGATGAAAAAGGTTTTAAGGCGATGGTCGCACGCCAGCAGCCCGATTACTGGTCTTGGAACAAATTCTACCGGAGCTCGTATGGAAAAGCCTACCATGCCCGTATCATAAGACCGATATTCAGTAAAAGGATTCGTAAATCCCTGAGTATTGACCCTGCACCTGAGGGATATGATTTTCCACCTTCTATTGATCCTCCCGCTAAATGTACTCTTGATGAAGAGCATAAAGAGTTTTTCCTGTACTGCCTTAATCGCCTTCACAAAGACGCCGGGCAAAGCAATCTCTATATTTTGGACACATCTGACAAATCAATATTATATAGAAAAGATAAACCCGATAATCGGAGATGGATTTTAAGGGAATTTTGCTTGCAGACACAGGGTGCTTATTTCATCGACTTTGAAACGTTTGTCAGAAAAACCCCGGGTAGCAGAAGTTACTATCTGGACTACGATGATCACTGGTCTCCGGAAGGACATGCCGTTGCAGCCAAACTTCTTCTGGCAGAAATGGCAAAACATAAGGACAAGTTATAAAAGGTAAATTCTTATGGCTACATGAAGCCGCTTTTTTGAGGTTGCATTGTAAGAAGGGTGACGATTCAAGAATAACGCTCATTATGAAAACTAAAAAAAGATATATCAAAAAGACAATTGCATTCAGAGCCTGTCGCTGTGTTGATGCGGCAACATTTTCATGCGTGGGCAGATGGCTGAGAAATGCCTCAATTTTACTTTTTGCCATATCCGGCGGATGTTTTTCGCCGCCGTGAAATTTTATGTACCGCACAATCCAGTCGCAGTACGTTTTCTCGGTACGATACGCGTAATAATGATAGCGTATAATCTGACGAACTTGATCCATAAGCCGTGACTGAGGGTCCGGCCTGAATTTTTTCGTGTTTTCCATGATAACATGATATATTTTAACAAGATGGGAAAATCAATGGGTTGTTTTTCGCTTATGTGCTGTAAATATAAGAATAGATGGAATCGTTTCAGTACTATAATGGTAATATCATGTAAAATATTCCATTTATTGACACTGATAGGAAGCAGTAGAGCAAATCACCGCCAAGATCAAGCGGTTTTATCAGTTATCGCACATTAATCTGTCATCACAAGGGATATGCCAGCTGGATACTATGGATTCGAGATTCATAATGATATTGATTGAGGATCCTAATCAAATCATTCCAGCCGACGATATGCTATCCAAATATTAAAAGTAATGAATGAAAGGAGCTTTTTAAAATGGCAAAATTTCCGGTTGAGACTCTGAAGGGTAAAGATGTTCCTACGAACGAAAATTATCTATTGAAGTGGGGGGGGGAAGAGAACTTCGATATTGGTTGCGGCCCATCAAAAATAGACGGATTTAAAGGCGTAGATATCAGAGAATTCCCTTCAATTGATATAGTGCATGACTTGAATGTTATACCTTGGCCTATTGATAATTCATCAGCAAACCTGGTAATTGCAAGCCATGTGGTCGAACACGTAGATTCCGTCATCTCATTCATGTCAGAATTACACCGCATTTTGAAGGATGATGGAAAATTAGTAATTAGGTACCCACATTATTCACAACGGCATACTTTCAGGGACCCAACACATAAAAGATTCATGACTTTGGAATCTTTAGATTACTTCATATTTGAATCAGAATTGTTTGGCGAATATTCTAACTTTGGTTTCAGACTAATAAGGAAGATAATGAACACAGATAATGATATCGCATGGATACTGTCCAAACTTTCATTTGAATCTTATGAGAAATACTGGTGCAAACTGTTCCCTGCCTGGCAGGTAATTCTTGAAATAGAGAAATGAAGGTCATGCTTGATTCTGTCGATAATTGATGCAGATAGCCAAGTGGGGAGATGGGGTCGGGCCACGCTATCTGAGTAAAACTATACGATTTTATATATGAAAAAGGCTCATTCTTGACCCTACAAAGCCTTTTTTGATGGCAAAAAGGACATTATTCAAATTTTGGGCCACTGACATAAGGCGAGACAGAAATGGAAATGGAGTCAGCCGTTAACAGTGAACATTTTCGCATAACCTATAGCGCTCCACCAGACCCTGAAAGTCATGCGGTTCCGGTGGAGTAAGTCAGAGTGGCTGGTGAACTTAACGTTATATTTTGGAGAGACTATGAAAACTTTTAATCAAGGTTGATGTGGAGGGTGCTGAATATGAGATGTTGAACGGTGCCGATAAAATACTGACTGCTTTTCCTGATTCGGTATGGATAGTTGAAATTGTCCTGTCAGGAAATTACCCTAGAGGACAGAACCCTAACTTCCTTAAAACATTCGAGAGATTCTGGTTTCATGGATATGAAGCTTATACCATAAATGAAGACAGCAAATTGGTATCGCGAAATGATGTTTTAATATGGATAAAAAAATCAGACTTGGGAGGAGATTTTCTTTTTACAAAGCACGCACGTGCATAGAAAAATAATGAAAAAATATATCAAAATTATCCTGTTCAATTTGCTGCTGTTTGTACTGCTTTTGGGTGCTTACGAAGGTTATATGTATGTACTTGTGAGAAGTCCAAAATTGCTTCAAATGTGCCCCCGGAAAATACAAAATAGTATCGGCTATTTATATGCTTGGGGGTACAGAAGTATTATCCAATTTACCCCTGAATGTGCTATATACGACAAAGGAATAGGATACACTTTGAGACCGGGTTCGTGTGTCTTTTCGGGTAGAGAATTCAGCAACACATACCATGTTAACAATGTAGGCTTGAGAGACGATGAGGTTTCTTTGAATCATCCTCAAATCATTGTTACAGGAGATTCCGTCGCTATGGGTTGGGGAGTAAATCAGGAAGAAACCTATGCGCAATGTATAGAAAAGAAGATCGGGGTACCTGTCTTGAATGCCGCAGTCTCATCATATGGCACGGCAAGGGAAATGATAATGCTCGATCGTGTTCAAACAGACAAGCTTAAGTACTTAATCGTACAATACAGCGGGAATGACTACGGTGAAAACAGACATTTTTATCTGAACAATAATGTATTGCATACCATGACGGAGGGGAGATACAACTACTACACGGACTTCTATAACAAATCAAAAAGGTATTTTTTAGGTAAATATTTACTTATGAAAATAAAAAAGAGGCTCCGTGAATTCAAAACAACCCCTGAAGCCGAGGCATCCTATCAATTTGCTAAAGACGATGTAGGTTTCTTTCTCAACGCCCTGATAAATGGTCATGTTAACCTTATAGATGTTCAAATTATCGCATTTGTGGTGAATGGGAGAAATCCCGCAGATAACATCGATTTTACAAGAAATTTGAAGGAACGGATATTAGATCAAAAACTACCACCATTCATTAAAAACATGGTTATACTGGACACGTCTACTATTTTGAAACAAAATCACTTTTACGTTCTCGATGATCATCTTAATAGTGCGGGACATAAAGTGATGGCTGATGCGATAGCAAAGATGATAGAAAATGCGGAAAGGAAAGAAAAAAAGCTTGATAATATATAAAGTAGGTAGCTGCATGGGGGAAAAGACCGAAATAATAGTACGAATGAATCGTTTGGCAATTTACAAACCCGGACTTTCAGATCAAGCTGAAACGTCCTTATCCGAACGTGCAGATGTTACATGGTACTATACTACAAAAAAAAGGAGGTCTAATGGGCATAAAAACGCACTTATGCAATACTATGAATCCGTTATTTAAGCGCTTCGGATACACGATAGTGAAAAATGAGTCCCTATATGAATGGCAGAAAGATCCTCAGGCACTTTTAGGCTACAATGAATCACAACTACCAGAAGAAGCGCGAAGCTATTTGACGCCGAGCAATCCAAGACTCAAAGAGTTACGTACCAGGTATTCTAACTTCGATAAAAAGGTCACGGATCCATTTGTTTGGACTGATAATATTATCACTCCTAATGAAATGCTGTACTTCAGGGGAGAGACCTATCTGTGGCAACTGATGGGTCTTAATATGAACGCTTTCTCTTATGCTTTAACGACATACTATGTTAAGTCAATAGACCAACTCGGGCTCCTTGAGAGTCTAAAAGAAGATGACCTTTTTGGCATTCATACTTTTAGCATCGATAATAAATTGGTATCTCGTGATTTACTTGATTCAATCATAGAAATCTACTTTATTGAAAAACATCTAAACATCTCCTCTTCCAAAAATTTTAACATTTTGGATATTGGTGCCGGCTACGGAAGATTGGCACATAGAACGCTAAACGCCCTACCAAACATTGACCAATATCTCTGCACAGATGCTTTTCCCGTTTCGAGCTTTCTTTGCGAATACTACCTTCGAACTCGAAAGTTGGAGGGCAAAGCAAGGGTTGTCCCTTTAGACGAAGTGGAGCAAACATTGCAAAACAAACTTATAGATCTTGCTGTAAATATTCATAGTTTTTCTGAATGCAAGATTTCGGCTATAGAGTGGTGGTTGTCAAGCCTGGCTAAAAACAAGGTTAAGTACTTGATGATTGTGCCCAACTCCCCCGAATTGCGTACAAATGACGGCACCAACTTTGGTAACATTATTGAAAAGTATAACTACAGGCTAATCGCAAAAGAACCCAAATATCGGGATTCTATCGTGCAGCAATATGGACTGAATCCAGCGAATCACTATCTGTTTCAGCTCCGTTAAGCTGGGGGTATAAATATGACAGTATGTTAAGGTGTGTTTCCCAAAAAATGGAAGCACAGAATGGACAGGGAAAAACATAGCAAGGAATTTAGGGCGAGAATTTGGCTATTCCGGCGCATTCCGCCGCCAAAATATGATGGAAAGCGCCACCAGATATGATTCATTCCGCAACTTGAGAAACATGGGTTTATAATGTTTTATTTGTAGTACTCAGTTGCAGGTAAATTTGATGCAAAACTCAAGTAGTAAAGGAATTCGTAAAATCAGGCAGTGGATTCTGGGTAACACCCCTGTTGCTATAAACGTCACTGAACTCTAAACTAAATGAGATGAGATGAAGAAAGGTATCGATTAATGGCTCCCCCAAAAGACACTCCCAAAATATCAATCGTTAGCTTTTGCCTAAATTCCGGCCGATTTTTAAGAGACACTATAGAATCTATTCTTAGCCAATCTTACGATAATTACGAACACATCATTGTAGATGGTGCCTCAACTGACAACACAATTGAAATATTAGAGAAATATTCACATCTGAAATGGATATCGGAAAAAGAAGATGGCGATAATCGGACACTTGACGCATTATGGAAGGGGATTAGAATGGCCCGAGGAGAATATATTGTTTTCTTAGCTATCTCCGATGGCATCTATGACAAAGACTGGTTTAAAAGATCCGTTAAAGTCCTCGATGCGAATGATCAGATATCTACAGTGTGGGGCCTCAGTCAGACAGTTTCGGAAGAGGGGCATCTTCAAAAGGTATTCTGGGCGGAATATCTCGAAACTCCTCCCCCACAGGAAATGGACTGGCTCCCTTTATGGCTTTCAAATGGGCATGGATTTGAAAGTAATGCCGTGTATCGCCGCAATGTATTTGAGACCTGTTTTCCCAAAAACCTTCCAGATGAACCGTATAGATTTCATTCCACTTTGGGATTTAACTACCAATTTAATGTCATGGGCTATCTGCCATATTTTCTTCCAGTAATCTCCTATTATGGTCGCACTCACAAAAATCAAATGCAACAGAAACACCATGATTTGCTTGACTCTGTGAGTAAGATCTATGATAAAAATAGAAAATTATTTAGAAAGAATTTTCTGTCAGGAAAGGTTAAACATTATTTCAGAGATGGCTTTTCGAATATCATCAAAGAAGTTACCCCAGATGAATTGGGCTCCTATAAAAGAAAAGTCTGGAAGTGCCGTTTAAAACTTAAGATAAAAAGAGATGTTCAAAAGTTTCTTGATCATATATGAATACCAAAAAAAGTAAGTCGCATCATGACCTTACTCTTAATTGCGGGGCTTGCCTGAAGAATATCTAACTTCGGTGTGTCCATCCATTTGGGGGATCTTCAACAACAACATGCAAGCTTGGTTTACAGGCGAAACCAACCCGAATTTGATCAGGGATTTATAGAGAAATACTTTTGTGCTTTTTTGAATCTTTCCGGCGTTCCGATATCAATTAATTCGCCATCCGACACGAACCCGAAACAATCATAATTCATCATTTGAGGAAACAGATCATACTCCAGTGAAAATTGTTCTTTATCAGTCATACGCTTTAGAATATCTATATTCATAAGATAAATGCCGGCATTAATATACTGATCGTGCTGGCAATCGACTTTTTCATTAAACCCACTGATTTTGTTATCGTAGGCAAGAGTGACAACCCCAAAATCAACACTGCTTCGAGATCGCACGAGCACCATTGTCAAGATGCTTTTCCACGTGCGGTGAGATTCAAAAAGATTTGGAAAATCTGTTTGACAGAAGGAATCCCCATTCATGACCAAACAGGTGTGCAACGAATTTTCTACTATCGCCTTTTTGACAGCACCGCCTGTACCCAAAGGACGTTCTTCCACGGAAAAGGAAATATGGTAATCACTCTCAGAAAAATAATCTATAATGAGAGACTTCTGATAACCCACACAAAGAATGAAGTGGCAAAAGCCCTGCTTCGAAAGATGCTCTAATAGTATGTTTATAAACGGTTTGCCTTCTATGGGAACAAGTGCTTTAGGCATGTCGCCACTGACAGACTTCAGCCGTTCTCCTTTGCCACCGCACAGAATAATAACTGGTGTTTTTGTGATCGTTTTGTAAATGTCTTCCATAAACAGCGTGTTTAAACGTTAGTAAAAATCCTGCGTTGAATACATAATTACTTGGGATCCAAGATCTTCAAAACGAAAAGGAACATGAAGAAGTCCTCTGAGTTCCTCTTTCATTTTCTTCTGCATCTCTGGAGGTACAAAAAAGAGGAAAAAGCCACCTCCTCCCGCCCCAAGCAGTTTTCCTCCCAAGGCACCGGCATTAAGAGCAGTTTGATATATCTGATCTATTTTCCCATTAGTTATTAATTGAGTAAGTTCTCTTTTAATCTTCCATGATTCATGCAGAAGCCTGCCGAAATCATCGATATCACCAGAATCAGCGTTAAGGATATTAACGGCCTCATCTACCATCTCCATCATAACGGCCAATTCCTTTTCCTTCGAAGGAGTTGTATTTATTTGTTCACCAGCAATATCTGATGCATTTCTGACAAGTCCTGTGTAAAACAGCATAAGACTGTTTTGCAAAATGTCCAATTTGCCTTGCTTGATAGTTATCGGAGTTACGTAAAAATCTCTATCCGCGCCAAACTCAACTTTATTCATTCCTCCGAAAGCGACTGCGACTTGATCTTGTGAGCCAACATTTTCCTTGAGAAGGGATTGTTCTATATGTATCGCTTCCCGCGCTAACTGTCTTTTAGTTGTCATCTTCCCTGACAACGCATAGAGAGCATTAAGAAAACCAACTGTAAACGCAGAGCTTGAACCGATACCTGAACGGGCGGGGATGTCACCTGTGTGCACCATTTCGATTCCATCACCGATATTCAAAAAACGGAGGCACTCCCTGACAGACGGGTGCTTAATTTCTGAAAGCCTGTTTACTTCTTCGCGCAACGCATATCTGATAAGGTATTTATTATCAAAATAAGGGGGCAAATACCGACAACTGATATAACAGTACTTATTAATTGTGGTACTTAGGACAGCGCCACTGTTGTCTTTATAGTAAACAGGGTAATCCGTGCCGCCGCCAAAGAACGAGATGCGAAAAGGCGTTCTCGTGATAATCATATTTACCTCACTGTAATATACTTATTTCAAACAACAAAGTAGCGGACTGCATATAGGCAACATCCCTCCGGCATCGTCCCTCTGCAAATCCGAAATGCATATCTTTCTTATCCGCCCACAAAATGACCCATTTCGTCTCTCTGTGACAGTATTGGCTCCTTCACTGGCCACCAAATCTTGAATTTGGGGTCATTCCATTTGACTGTAAATTGTCTTGACGGATCATAGTGGAAAGACTGCTTGTAATGAAAAATTGATTTTTCGCTTAAGCATAAATGTCCGTTTCCATGCTTTGGGGGAACTAATACCTGATATTTATTGCTGTCAGATAATACAAAGGATTGCCATTTTCCAAAACCCTTTGATTCTTTGTCATAATTTATTACAACAAGATAAAACTTGCCGTGTAAACAGGATATCAGTTTCCATGTACGGTCATCACCATGGATCCCCTTAATCACACCTTTTGTAGCGACGGAAACATCGTCCTCCACAAAATCAATATCAATCCCTTTTGCCTTATATAACTTCTCGTTATATAGCTCTATGTACTCCCCCCTGTGGTCTTCAAAGCCGTCCAGTTTTATCAGGAGGACTCCGCCCAGTTTTGTTTCTTCGATAACCATGATTTAACCTATGCCTCTTCACTGAAATAGTTTTTCTTTCTCAAATAGTCATCCTGGTTCTCGGTAAACCAGTCCCATGTTTCTTTCAAACCGCCAAGAAGCGATGTGCTGGGATTGTAATCAATTATTTTCTTTGCCACTGAAATATCCATCACCCTTTTGGGGAAACCTGAAGGCTTGCTTGTATCAAAACGGTAATTAAAATCTAAAAACTCATGCAAGGTCTCCACAAGTTCTTTGATTGTGTATCCCTTTCCGCTGCCCAGATTGACAAAAGGGTAGTCCCCCGTGCCATGGTAAAGCGCAAGGATGATCCCCTCAGCAACATCCCGGCTGTAGGCAAAATCCCGCACTGCGGACCCATCGCCCCACACCAGCACAGGATCCTCCTGGTTAAATATACGCCACATAAGAGTCGGAATAACCATCGCATTTTTTGGATCAAAATTGTCTCCAGGCCCGTACACGTTACACGGTCTGACAACGGAGAAACTTTTTAAGCCGTACTGAATCTTGTATGTCTGAATTTGGAATTCTGCCATCCGTTTTGCCCATCCAGCATAAAAATCCATTGGAGGACCGTCCTCGTTTTCTCCTTCCTTAAAAACTTCTGCGCTGGCATATGCACCGATTGAACTGGTATAAGCCGCCCTTTGCACATTATTTATTCGACAAGCTTCCAAAACATTTGTGTTAAACATAAGAGCGGGGACAAAATGGCTTGCCGGTTTCTTTATGGTGACATCAATGGAACCCTTGATTCCTGCAAGATGAAAGACAAAATCCATATCTTTTGTAATCTCTTTACAAAAGGTAAAATCTGTCAAATCACCGTACACATGCTCGGCTTTAGTATCGACCTCAATCTTATCCAAAGAAACAATCGTCACATTCGCACCGGCTTCACACAACAATCTGACCACCTGACAACCTATCAAACCCGTACCGCCTGTCACGATAACGTTTTTTTTGTCGAAAAACTTTAGCACTTTATCCTTGATCATTATTTCCTCCAAATCCACAGTCTTCGCAATCAAGATACTACCTTGTTGCCTTTATAAAACCCTCCAAATAACAAACGAATATCCTAGATGGAAAAGATTTCCTGACGGCACTTTTTGAACTTTTAATATTTCTATCTTGTTATTATGCTCAAGTTTCTTTAAGGAATCCAGATAGCCTCTCAGATAATTCCTTTTTCTGTGATACTTAATGGATAGATAGTCTAACAGATTATTTTTATCATACAGCTCAAGAAAAGGTTCCGAATTGATACATAATGAAGGTTTTTTATGAAGAATAAAGTCGAGGAAAGCCTCATAATTACCCCCCAACTGTTCCATAGAATTTAAAGTAATAAATATAGAGTTATTTTCTATGGTTAAACCAGAATCCGGATTAAAATAATCAAACCTTCGTCCACTCAAATTAAAATGGTAAGCAGACGAAATTTCTTCCACAAGTTTTACCGAATTACTTGCCCAGTCAAGTCCCGTCAAGCCCATATCCGGAAATAACTGGGCCATAATAACTAAATTATATCCTGTCCCACAGCCAAACTCATATACGTGAGAATAGCGTCCGAAATATTTCTTAAAGAGATAATGTCTGTATATGGTATAAAAGTTTACTTCAAACGAAGCATCATACGGGCGAATATAGTCGGAAAATAATCTTCTCACTCCAAATTTATACATATACCTCGGAACAAGAGCAGACACATCATAATTGTTTTCAACAAATGATTTTAGATTCTCATTCCAGCCATTCTCCCAGTCCTTATGGCGAGCTTTTCCAGATACTGACAACACATCACTATCTATCGTTTTGATAACTTCCAATAAAGTGTTTTTGAATTCGTGTTGTTCCAACACATCATATCGAAAATCATATTTGGATAATACATCTCCACAGGTTTCTTCCACATCTTCGGGTGTGGTTCCGAAGATTTTGGCAAATCCTGCTGAATCTAGTATGCTAGCTCTTTTCATCTAATCAACCTTTATAAAATTTATATTGTTGTTGCCTCTGTTATTATCAATAAATTTCTTTGCGTAAAGAAACGTGTTATTTTTTTGTTTGTACATTTTAACATAAATTTTTCGACATTTTTCTCAATCACCTTCCTTTCAGCGAACGCCAGATATTCTACAAGACGGATCAAATTTAATCTGTCTTTTTCATTTCTTATGTAAGCGTGAATGAGTTCAAGGGATAAATCAAAAAAATTTAACAACAGAGAGGAAATAATCAAAACGTCTATTGATCTCTGAGGGAAGCTGATTTGTGTGTTTATCGGAGATAAGGGATCTTTGAGATATAGAGCATCCGCCCACATTAACCGCTCCTCGGGCTCATAACGGGTCCTGTCAAGCTGCTTTGCCGAGACATAATTGGGATAAAGCCCATATAGACAAAAACCCTTTTCACGCAGTAGCTGGTCAATATCGGAAAACAGTTTCTGATTCTCGTAAACCTGAAAAAACTCTACTTCACACCAGACAGCGACGCATTGGCCTTCAAGAAGGTCGGAGGCGCCTTTTAGAATATCATACTCGGTTCCCTGACAATCCAACTTGATAATTTCAGCCGGATTCGGATACACTTTACCTAGTTCCTGTGCGACATTATCAAGTGTTTGAACTTTTACAGTCCGATTTTTTACAATATTAAACCCAGAGACTGAGTATCTATTTATAAATTCCGCATCGGCTTTGAGCAAAGAGGAATTGACCTCACTTTTTGTTATATAAAATTCGGAATGATCATCAGTATCATATATCGCCGTATTATATACTATAAGATTGGAAAAACAGCTTTCTTTGGTCTCATATCGGACTCCTTCAAACGCAGTCTCGTTCGGTTCAAAACATAGACAGTTGGCAACTGAGGCAATTGGCAATATTAGAGAATGGACTCCTCCCGCTGCCCCAACATCCACAAACCCTACGAGGCGTTTTCTGACTTCCTCATATAATGCAGTGGCTTGAAAATATTTGTTATCAACAATGCGATTTAAGTTTGACATTCAGGCTCACTCTTGTCCAGTTAAGGATCTAATCAACTCAATTGGTTGCTGATAATAGGACTCTTTCCCCGTCTAAGGGAGTCACTAATCAGCCGAATAATATATCTTTTCTCAAATTGTATATTTTTAAATCGAAGAAATAAAAATGATTACCTGTCTAATATCAAAATATTACGCCATGTGACACATTGTTCACGGACAGGTGTGGTTCAATTTACAGATTATTTTTAGCAGCTATATACCAATCCACCGTATTTTCAAGCCCGTCTGCCAGTGAAATATGGGGAGTGAATCCAAGGATTTCTTGCGCCTTATCTGTATTTACCATGCGAACCGGAATGGTCGTTGGCATTGAAGTGTCAAACTCAATTTTTGCATCTTTATGTCCCGCAGCTTTTAGGATGATCTTCACAATCTCCTTGATCGTAACTGCTTTTCCATAACCTATATTAAGAGGGTCACACACCGCATGCTTTTCCAAAAGCAAAAGACAACCGCGCACCAAATCAGTGATGTGTAAGAAATCCCGTATTTCGTTTCCCGTTCCCCACACCACAAAAGGGTCTTCTTTTTCCAGTGCTCTGCGAATGAGTGCGGGAATCACATGACTGGTTTTGGGATCGAAGTCATCATGCCGTCCATATACTGCCGTCGGTCTGCATATGGCTATGCCCATATCTGATTTTGAGGCCACAAATTCTCCGAGCAACTCTAGATAACGTCGCATCCAGCCGTATCCGAAGTAAATCGGCGGCGGCTGTGCAGTCCACATCTCCTCCTCTTTGATGGGGTAATCGGCCAAGGGATAGGCCGTCGTTCCGCTTGAAAAGATGAGGATTCGCTTGACATTGCAACGCCAGGCCGCTTCAAGCACCCGCACTGTCAGAACAAGATTTTCCGCGATGGCCGACATAGGATTTGTAACGGTCACACCGGCGGCAGCTACAGCCCCCGCCGCGTGGAATACATAATCTATCCCCTCACACATCTTCAGACAGTCTTGCAAATTGCTGAGATCAGCTAATACCTTCTCAATATTATCATGCTCCACCAAGGGTTGCCTTTTGTGAATGGGGATCCTCACCTTTGCCCCCTGATCAAGCAATGCCTGAACAAAATGGGTCCCCACAAAGCCTGTGCCTCCCGTTACCAATACTTTCTTGCCACCATAAAACATTTCACTTACTCCTGAGCTTCTTCTGAACATATTCTCTGATACTGTTCGCGTCCAGACCAGCTCCCTTACGAATCTGGTCCAACCTGCCATACCATGAATAAAAATTATCGCCAATATTGTGGACACTGACTTTTATGTCCGGGACCTCACAAACAGCCTCATAGAGCCCAAAAGCATCATGAATTACCAATAGTTCGGTATCCCTAAACTTACAGATAAGTTCCTTGTCTATAGGCTTGATCGTGTGAAAATAGACAAGATTAACATCCAGATCATTGACCGCTTCATAAACATTCCCCAAAAGTGGCCCGGCTGTCATAACAGTTAGCCGAGAATCGTTGTCTTTTATAACTACTCCCTTGCCAAATTCAACCGGCAGATCGATATCATGGGGATGGTCGGACAGGCGAAAATAGGTTGATGCATCGTTATTATATTGACTGCGCAACAGGGTATCCAATTCCTTTCTGGAACCCGGCTGTAACACTTCCATATCCGGAAGCAGCCGCAATATGGCAAGATCTGTATAACAATGATGTGTGGGGCCGTCCCAGGCATAATCAAATGTGGCGCCACATGTAACGATATTTGCAGGAAATCGGTTGTAACAGAGATCGAGCTTGATTTGTTCAAGGCTTCGCTCCGTCAAAAAGGGCGCTATTGTATGAACAAATGGCGTAAATCCCTGGGAACTTAACCCCGCACTCATACTGATTAATGTGTTCTCGCAAATTCCCATATTGTAAAATCTGTCTGGATATTGGTTCTGAAATTCGTTAAAGAGATAAATACTGACATCTCCAAATATCAGGACAATAGAATCGTCGTGGACAGCCAGATCTATAATTGTATCTCTAAATTGTTGACGCATCCAATGCCTCCAGAAGCTGACACAATTGCCCATCGGTGGGAGATTTTCGGTGCCATTCATACTGATTCTCAGCAAGCAACCTGCAACCGAAACCTTTGACCGTATCAGCGACAATCGCTTTTGGACCCTTTTGCGGTTCAGCAAGAGCTTTCTTGATTACACCAATATCGTGTCCGTCGACTTCAGAGACCTGACAACCGAACGCTTTCAATTTTTCTGCGGGGTTGGTTATTTGAAGTCCGCGGGCATGGGACCTGTTATTGTCATATAGGATGGTGAGGTTATCCAGCGCAAGATTGCCGGCTACCATAAGCGCTTCCCACACCGAACCTTCGTTGGACTCTCCATCTCCGATTACCGTATAAACCCTGCGGTTTTCCTTTTTAAGCCTGATGCCTAAGGCCATGCCCACAGCAAGGCCAATGCCATGCCCGAGTGAGCCGGTAGACGCCTCAATGCCAGGTATCTTATATCTGTCGGCATGGCATCCAAAATCTGACTGAAACGATCCAAAAGAATATACATCCTCTATGGGAAAGTAACCGAATTGAGCCAATACACAATAAAGACCAAGAGCAGCATGTCCTTTGCTTAAGATAAAAATATCCCGCTCGTTCCAATTGGGATTTTGAGGATCGTGCCGCATAAAATCATAAACTGCATATATGACTTCCACCACTGAAAAACAGGTGGGGATATGCCCGTGTCCACTCGCATGGGCAATCTTCAAGATATTTTTCCTGATTTCTTTAGATGTTCTGTTCATTCAACCACCGCATAAGAAATTCTTGCAGTCATAGGATAACGCTGAATTCTCAGACCGCTTATCTCACAGGTCTCCATCAAGGCAAGGGTTTCTCCGGGGAATACGTCATCACACAATTCGTCAAAAACCAGCACGCTCCCCTTGAATAAACGGGGCAGTACGGCCTCAAGCGCCGCCTTAGTTGGTGTGTAGATATCAAAATCGAAGATCGCCAAAGAGACAATGGCCTCACGATGTCGCTTAAAATATTCAGGGATGGTTTCCATTGCATTCCCTTTGACCAGCTCGTATCTCTTTATATGAGACATGGGATTAAGTTCTTCCTGCAGGGACATTACGCTGTTAAGATACGTCTCATAATCAAGCGGAACATCAAAAGATCCATCCGAACACTTGCATTGATCCCCATCTTTTTCGCACATTCCTTTAAAGCCTTCAAAGGTGTCAAACCCTATAATTTTTCTATGTCTGTTAAATGGTTCAAAGATCCCTCTGAGAGCGGACAGGAGCGACAGGTTCTGCCCCCACCGAACCCCAAACTCTATAATCACACCATGCGAGTGAAGGATTTTCTTATATATCTCATAGAAAAAAAGTAGCCGTGACAAGTTTTTGGATGTGAGATAGATTCCAAGATTGGCAAGTAGCTCGTCATCAGGTATGGGGGAGGATTTCAGTAATTCAGCGAATTTCCCTTGCGCATCCTTTTCAGATGCGCTGGATAAAACAATAGCGTCATGTTTTTTAGTTTTCATTTGCTCCACCTGTCTTTATTTTCAACCCACCACTGACTAGTCCTTTTTATCCCCTCCTCTATAGGGGTGGCCGGTTCCCAATTAAGCGTTTTTTTAATCTTTTGGCAATCAATAGCCCTTACCCGTATAGTTGAGGGGCTATTTTCGGAATAGCTTATTTCTACAGGATCATGTCTTCCATATTTCAACGCCAAATCAACAACCTCACGTACAGTGACCACCTCTCCAAACCCTAAATTAAAAATATCATATTTTATTTCGCTGCGTGTCAACAACAAAAGGACGGCTGCTGCAAAATCCCCGGCATAAATGACATCCCTAGCCACAGCAGGGGTACCCCACACTTCAAAGGGATCAACATTGTCAACGGCCTTCCTTATCAGGGCAGGTATAAAATTTGAAGTCTCCGGGGCAAACTTGGCATAGGGCCCATAAAGATTAGCGCATCGCGCGATAATGACCTCCATGCCATATTTTTCATGCCAGAACCAGCAAAGCTTTTCTGCAGACCTCTTTGCCCAGCCAACACCAATGTAAGACGAGTGAGGCTCTTTATTCCAATCTAATTCGTCTTCTCGGATATAACCATCAACCTCCTGGTAGACAGTGGCGCTTGAGAGATAGACGGTTCGTGAGACCCCTTCAAAATACATCGCCTCCAGCATCAAAGAATCCATAACAAGGTTATCCGTTACTTGACGATGCGGTTCAGCAGTTGCTACGGAGGCCCCACCGGTTGAGGCTGCTGCCATAATGGCAAAATCACAACCACGGACAGCGCGTCTGCATTCTTCCCTTTTAGTCAAATCTGCCCTAACATATGAAACACGCTCATGTTGAATAAAAGGGTTGGTAGTCCAATATGCCCCCCTGATAAAAACATCAGGGTAGTTTGCTATAGCGTGCTCTATTATACTGCTTCCTGCAAGTCCTGTGGCCCCTGCAAGGAAAATAGTCTTATTCTTTAATAATGGCATTTACTGCTCACGTTCTATAAGATATTTTGAGATGATGGCCATCGGCACGGCAACGTATATTTCTCCCTGAAACAGCAGTTCCTTTATCTCGCTAAAACCGAACAGCTCAACATCTGCTATCTCATCATCATGCTCGATTCTGTCACAGAATTCCCTTTTTGTGAGTTCAATCTGGAATATGTGTATAAGGTTCGGATTTCTGTTTGGGGAACCCGCAATTGGGAGTAGCTTTCTAAAGCGTTCTAAATCTGATATTCTAATTCCGGTTTCTTCCCCAAGCTCCCTGGCTGCCGATTCCAGAGGGGACTCATCTTCTTTTGCTCCTCCCGCAGGCAGCTCAAGCGTAACATCATTAATCACAGGGCGCTTGACCCTTACCATAACAATAGACTGATTATCCACAACGGGAAGGATAACAACTTGCTGCCACGTATATTCTGTCGTAAAGTAGCTGCCCCGATTTCTAACGATAAACCATGGATTTTGATGCAATGTCTCAACAGGTGTTAGTTCTCCACACTGCGGCAAGAAGAGGCGGAGGTCATCAATTTTTACACTCATTCCTACCTCACCAAAAATGCTCGCCCAGATTTCACTCTATCACGCCAGTAATCCAAAAGGTCCTGCATGGTTTTCTCAAAAGATATTTGCGGTTTCCACCCTGTATGATTCCTGAATTTGGTCGTATCGGGCACCTGAAGATCGGCATCCAAGGGCCGGAATCTCCCTTCTTCTTGCTCAACCCGGATATCCTTGCGCGTGGAAATAGAAAGCAGATGGTTAAGCATTTCTCCGACGGTGCAGGAAAATGTTCCACCGATATTGTAATATTCTCCGGGGACAGGATTAACCGTAACTAGCATATAATATGCCCTGACTGCATCCCTTACATCAGACCAAGTGCGAAGAGAATCCAGATTGCCTGTTTTTACGATCGGCAGGATACGGTCTTGCTCTATCATGGCAATCTGTTTGGCAAAGGTAGATTCGGCAAAGACATCTCCTCGCCGGGGGCCTGTGTGGGTAAACATTCGCGTTGTCACCACTTTCTGGTTATAGGCCTCTGCGTGAAACCGCCCGACCAGATCAGTACCGATTTTGGAAATAGAGTACGGCGATGCGGGATGAAATGAGCATTCCTCATTAATGGGCAACTTGTCTTTGGAAACGCGACCAAAGACTTCTGAAGAAGAACACACATGAATAACAGGATCAATACCTCTGCACCGCCTGAGCGCTTCCAACAACCTCTCCGTGCCAAGGATATTCGTGTCCAGTGTATGGATAGGCGAAGTAAAACTTGTCTTTGGATAACTTTGGGCTGCCAGATGAAAAACGTAATCAGGACGGCTCTCATCAACAGCGCTTTGCAACGAAATATAGTCGGTGAGGTCTCCGTCAATAAAATACAGCCTATCTTTCCGGTTGGCCCTTTCCAGCAAATGCCGGACATTATCCAATGGACTGCGCCAACGACACATACCGTAAACATCCCAGTCGGTATTTTCCAGCAAAAAATCGGCCAAATGGGATCCTACCATTCCACTAATGCCTGTTATTAATGCCTTCATAGACTTTCCTTAATCTAAGGGGGTTTTCCTAATAAAATTACCACCCTGTTGTGTCTTTATATGACAAAAAGAAAGGTAATGCAACTCCATAAAGTCAGATATTTGTAGGGTTGAAGATATTATCGTGGAATTTGGTTCAGAAAGATAATTCATCGACATAGAATACCTGGCCAAGCTTTTTATTGTCTGCCGTCAGGGATTTGCATTTCAAGCCATTATGGTTCCTTCCAGTTTCAAGTGGATAACCAGATTTATCGAATTGTTTTTTCAGAATTACTTTTTTATAAATCCAATTCATTTTTGTGCTTGAGCAGTATATCACCGGGATACCTGGCAACAACTTCGAATTCAGGTAATTCCATAAGTAACTGCTTTAGTGATATTTGCCCTTCGTAGAGTTCCTTGTTGCTGTATTCAGTATACAGGTAACGGGTGTTTTTTAGGGCATTTCGCCCCCCTCGGATAACATCAATCTCGGCACCCTGAACATCCATCCATATAAAATCAATCCTGTCAATTCCTTTCTCTCTGCACCATGTATCCAAGGTTTTTGTCTTTACAACTATCATTTTCTCAAACTTGCACCAGGGGTGTATCTTCAAATGATTTTTGGGTTTTCGAATTGACCCTGAATAGTCCCAACCTTCAGGCATTGCTTCGTTTTCTTGTCCACTACTCATATAAAATATTTCTTCACCATCTCTGTCACTTATAGCGTATTCAAAGAAATTTACCTCTTGTTTATTTCCAATCGTGCTTTTGAACCTTGATGCGGCCCTCGGATCTGGTTCAAAACAGAAAATCTCGGGAGAATTGAAAATTTCCAAAAACCAGAGCGTGTCGCTCCCATCGTGGCAACCAATCTCCAAAATCGTCGGATTCGGTCTTGAAACAAGTTGGTGTATAAATCCCTTGGTGATGGACGAATCGACTACAGGTGGTTCACCTTTTAGATAGTAACAAACAATAGTTGTGAGCTTTTTAATCCTTGAAAAGATATCAGATAGGTATTGTTTCATTTGTTTACCATAGTGTTATGATTTAATAAATTCAAAATGAATTTCCTGATGAGCGCTGGTATTGTTAAATCCATATAAACTCCGATAATCCATTTGATAACCCTCCCGCCACTGTTTCAGTAGAAGATCCTGATGCAAGTTTCCATGGATGTTTTTATTTTCTATCTGGACCTTGTTGCAGGGAATATTTACTATTCGTGATTTCCTGTAAGCTATCCCTTTTCGAAACAGAAAAAAACGGTGGAATTTCTGTAACTGGTCTTCAAGCGTGTTTGGAGCTGAAAAATCAACTAATTGTATCATTGCCGTTATTTCCTGTGTTGAGAAAAAGTGTCCATCGAGAGAGACAGGATATGACCAGTCAAGAACACCTTGCTCCCATACCCAAGTCACTTTGTCTTTGTCTATTACAGTGTCCGGTAAAAATTCGGGTAATGGTTGCTCCTGTTGCACTGTATAACACTTTTTCAGATTCAGTCCCATTCGCAACGTCGGAACGAATTTGTCCGCATCAAAATTCATAAAATCTCTAATATCAAAATCTTCAATAAAAAGAACATCATCTACCAGAAAAAAAATCCTTTCAGCAGTGAGTAACTCCAAAAGATTGAGAAGATCTTTGCGGAAAGAATCATCCTTCTCCTGTTTGATAAATGAGATTTGGCGGTCAGCAAATAATGAGATTACATCTTCATACGCTTTTTGATGAGAGTGGTTCGTCGTTTGGTATAAGACATAAAGTGGTACCGGTAAGACAACTTTATCCAGGTAAGAAGATATCAGTGCGTGGAGTTGCAAGGCTCTGTCCTTGGAAAAAACAATACATTCCGCGGGATATTTACTGGCGTGGGCAACATGTTTAATACGTAACTCATAGAGATTTGCAAAGGCATCCCTACTCCACTTTTCCTCATATTTCTGAAGATTGAGGTCGAATTTTCTCAGCACGTAATTGGTGAATGGATAACGGTTTTCTTGCATACACCCATATTTTAATAATGCTTCGATATTGTTTTGATTCTTGATGCCAATTCATGTCTGAATCGTCCCATAAAACGGGGACCTGCAAGATAGAAGTCTAATTCACGCTGACATGCCGCGGCAAAGTGCACATTTTCCGGGCACGAAAGTGGACTATAAATATCTCCTGCTCCTCTCAAAGCAGATTCAAACACAATGGCTGCTGCCTGATAGTTCTGTTCGCGATTAAGCTTGGAATAGTGCGCATAAGGGGTTTCCCTGTATATTACATAGGGTTCAGGTAATGTCCAAATTTCACCAAGAGCACCAACACGCAACCATAATTCATAGTCCTCTCCTATTGGAGGATTAAGGGTTTCATTATACAACCCCACCTGTTCAAGTACAGATCTCTGTAATATTGCAGCGGAGTGAACCACGTAATTCTGTCGCAGCAGAGTTTTATAGTTGATCTTTTTCACCTTAGAGCCCTTGAAATATAAAGGACTTTCGCTATATTCCCCTGCTCCCTTCCAACAAAAGGCGTTACATCCCAGTAGTACACAGCTTGGATGTCTGCTTAAAAAGTCTATCTGTTTTTCCAGCTTTTCCGGTAACCATAGATCATCATCATCGAGAATAGCAACATATTCGGCATTTCCCATACGAACACCACTATTTCGCGGGACTGCAGGAAACCCAACATGTTCTCCAGGCAAATATTTAAAACGATCATCTTCCAGAAAAGGTTTTATGGCTTCAAATGTCTCTTCAGTCTCTCCATCCTCGACAATCCAGCATGTCCAGTCAGGATAGGTTTGTCCGGCAACGCTTTTGAGAGTCTCCTTCAGGAGCGTTGGCCTGTTATAGGTTGCGATAATTATATCTACTTTCATTTAACCACCGTACAATTAAGCTTTTCTCGCAACAGCTTGAATAATCATTATTTTAATCAAGTTACAACTGTGATATGCTGTACGCCTATAACATGATTCAGGTGGTTTTATCAAACAATGAATGAATCGATACCTCTTTCAGTGGCTATTATCACAAAGGATGAAGCGGATAATCTGCCTGCCTGTCTTGAGAGTGTCCGTTTCGCGGATCAGGTGGTGGTGGTGGATTCCGATAGTATAGATGATACGGTAAAGATTGCATCCGATTTCGGGTGTGATGTGTTTATCGAGAAGTGGCGGGGTTTCGGCCCTCAAAAGCAGTTTGCCATTGATCAGTGTAAACACCGATGGGTGCTTGTCCTCGATGCCGACGAGCGCATTCCGCCTGAAACCGCCCTGGTTATTAAAGATATTGTGTCAAGAAGAGCGGATGAAGCAGCCGGTTACAGTTTCCCACGGAACAACTGGTTCCAGGGCCGCTGGATTAAACATCTCTGGGGTGGAGATCGGATTGTCAGGCTTTTTCAAAAGGATTCCGGTCGAATGACCCCGGCCGCTGTCCATGAGTCGGTTGAAGTCAGCGGACAGGTGAAATCACTGGATGCACCCATAGAACATTTTACAGAGAGCGATCTGAGCAGGATTCTGATCAAGATCGACCACTATTCCACACTGGGCGCCCAAAAAGCCTTTGCTGAAGGCAAAAAGGCGACAGTCTGGTCAGCCTTATTTAGGGCGAATTGGGCGTTTTTTCAGAATTACTTCTTAAAGCTTGGCATCCTTGACGGGCCACAGGGACTTACCCTCTCCATTACAGATTCGATCAATAAGTTTTTTAAATATGCAAAACTGAGCGAGTTAAATAGACAAGCGAAGTTAAAAGATCATAACCGTAAATAATTGAGGGGGAAATCTCAATCCAGCTTCTTTGCTTCGTCTATCAGCATTACAGGGATGCAATCTTTTATCTCATACATTAGTTTGCAGTTATCGCAGATAAGCCCGTCTTCCGTTTCGTTGAGATAAATTTCTCCCTTGCATTTTGGACAGGCTAAAATATCTAATAATTCTTTGCTTATGGTCATATTTACTCCTTTTAGATTAAA
>Ga0208648_1000905_pt1 | contig 26968 bp, 17 predicted proteins | sample AntAceMetag02UKL_FD_184772 | JGI IMG/M metagenome (GOLD analysis project Ga0208648, IMG submission 184772) | Saline lake microbial communities from Ace Lake, Antarctica - Antarctic Ace Lake Metagenome 02UKL (SPAdes) (version 2) | ecosystem: Environmental > Aquatic > Non-marine Saline and...
CTATTGCTTCATACATGAGTTTAATAGTGTCCCTAACGTTGGATCAGGAGAGGTGCTGCTGTTACAACAAGCAGAATCCAAAATTGAAAGATTCATTCAATGATTGAACAAATCTTTCTTAAACAGATTATACAATCATATTTGTAGTTGCAAGTTATTTCTACACTTACAACTGGCATTCGAGTTGCAATATATAGATATAACATTTAATCATTAAAAACAAATTGGAGAATATGATGGTAAAATACATAAGAATCATAGCTGCTTTAGCAGCATTAGTTTTCGTTTTTGGAATTGCAAGCAATTCTTATGCTTGTGCCAATTGCAAAATGCACACTGCTCACGCGAAGCCAATGGAAAAACATAACGAAACTCATGGTGAAGTAGATGCTGACGGCAAAGCCAAAGACGCTACAATGAGTACGGTATTTTCTGCTGAGCATCTTTTTACCTGCCCAATGCACAAGGAAATTATCACCGATAATGCCGATGCAAAATGCTCATTATGCAATATGAAACTTTCAGAACTCAGCGCCGAAGATGTCAAATCTTTGCGTGATTCCCACCCCGTTGGGTGTCCGATGGATCCGGTAGTGGCTAATGGTAAAAGTGATACCGAGAAATGCTCGATGTGCAAAATGAAACTTATGGAAATCAAAAAAGATGAAATGAATGAAAACAAAGGGCATGACCATAAAGGAATGTAATATTTAATATTATGAATGCAGTATCCAATTAATACAGTAACTAATTCAATACAATTGATTCATCTAATAAAAAATAATTCAATAATTGGTTAAGTGCCCCCCTGCTTAACCAAGCAACGCCGGCATCTTTCATTAGAGTGCCGGCGTTTGTTTTTGATTAGAGAAAATTATAGCTCAATCTATAAATCACACAAAATTGTCAATATCCTGCTTGATCAAGCATCAAAGGAGTCTATTTCATCAGAATCACTTTCCTCATTTCGCGAATCGGTCCCGCTTCAAATTGCAGGAAATACATTCCACTCGCTAAATCAGATCCATCGAAGGTGATAGAATGATGACCTGCCTCGAAAGTATGATCGACAATATTCGCAACCTGCTGTCCCAACAAGTTATATACCCTGGCTTGAACAAGTACATTTCCCTTCAGCGAGAAGCTGATATTTACAAGCGGATTGAACGGATTGGGATACACTCCCTTGAATGCCCATTCGAGGGGTTGTTCTAATTCTTTCGGCTCAACAGCTTGTGTTGTGTCGGGAATAATCATTGTGACTTCAATATAATTGTTCTCCTCTTCGCAGGCGTTATTCTCAAAACCAACGAAGAAAGGATATTCACCTATGGGAAGATCAGCACCTCTGAATACTAAATCGATATCAGTTTCGGAGTCACCCTCAAGCTCACCATCGGGATTCGAGATTTCAAAGTATGATGTATTACCTTCGATTACCCACGATTGAATTGCATCCTGCGGACCGCCATCCTGCAAAGTCACAAAAGTCCAGATGAGCGGATGCCAGCTTCCGGATACATCAGCACCAATCGGGACATAGCCATCGTCAAAAGTTCTATACTGGAACATCAGTTCTGTTTCACCGGATTCAGGGTCCATTCTGATCATTCTTGAAAGAGTATCGGCTACTGCCCTGCCGATAAAATAGAGGTTAAACTCCGCATCATCATCAGGATACCAGCCAACACCACGCGGTGAAAAATCCTGCTCATATTCATATACAATTTCGCCTTCATAATTCAACGCATAGATGTTGGAATTCACTTCACCCGTCCAAAACAACTCATTATCCGGATCAAAAGTTAAAAAGCGGGTATCATTAACAGGTATTTCCCAGGAATCCACCAAATCTATCGAACCTTCGTTATTTCCAAGTGTCGGTCGCACCTCCATTTGATACATTTTATCATCATCAATTCCATACATGTATTCCCCGTCCCATGCCAAACCATAAATTCCCTGAGCGCTTCTTTCGTCTTCAGGGACAGGTTGATCAAAAGTTGCGATCAGCTCGGCGTCATAACGACTGTACTGATAGATTTTGTTAGCCCCGATGGGATCGAAATTATTGGAACCGGAGACATAAAAGAACCTGTCAACAAATACAACTCCCCTGTGTCTGGTCTCATTTGGATCAAGTTCATACGACGCGGCGAAATCCCAAGGTGAAAAGAGATCATCCAGCTCATTTGAATTCCTGTTCCTTAACAGATCAGGATTCTCTCTCGGATCCTGGAGAAATAAGGTAGCTGAGTATGTGAGAACACCATTGCCGTTATTGATCAAAGCAACTGGCACGGTGATTTCATCCACATCCTGGAGGTCTTGATCCAGAACTGAAGGATCAAGTTCTATTTCCGGATGTCTCAGGGCGATATCGACCTCTGCAGTTTCATCTTCAAAAATCTCAATGTCACCATGTGAAATGGGATTGTAACAATCGATATCGATATGAAACTCCCATGTCCCTATCGGGATTTCATCAAAACTATAAAAACCTTCAGCATCTGTAACGGCAGAATAGGTCGTATCCGGTGTATAAACCAGTATATCCTCCATCGGATCACCTGTAGCTAAATCCGAAACAGTACCCTCAAGAGTTCCAGTAATCAAGGCGACATTAGTAGAGAATAGAATTGCAAGTCCCTGGTCGAAATTATTGGATGAGACTGCGCCAGGCGCAGGTCTGTTGTAATAATAGTAGAGCAGACCATCGTCCTGCCTTCCGTTCTCTATACCTGTTGTCCAGTATGGAACGTCATATTGCATACTGTTTGTGGAGCGGCCAACATCATCAAATTGAAACAGTATATCGTTATCACCTGAAAAGGTTGGTCTAACTTGTTGGCTTAGGAAAACTATCTCGAACCTGTTATTCTGCCCCCCGGCAGTAACATTATACCACTCCACGATGAATCTTCCATTGGGTTGATCATAATACGTGAAGACTCCAGAATTGCCAGTTAAACGTAAATCATCCCAGTAAGCGGCAATCATGTAATAAGGTCCATCAGGCGCCGGGATAGTCCAGTTTCTTGAATGATACATATCCTCCTGGCTGCCCATTGCAACCCAGCCGTTTGTGCAGACCGTCAACTCATCAAATTCTTCACCGTAATACTGGATACTAAATGGAAGATCAATGACAATGGATTCATCCTGATTCTCAATGCCGTCACTGAGGTTAAGTTCATCTCCTTCAAAATCGTTGTTATTTGCATCAGGATTTATCTCAATCCAATCAAAAGTTGGGACAATATCGTTGTATCCTCTGTCAGTATTATCAAAGGCATAATAACCGTACCCATCAGGACCGCAGGGATCGGACGAGCGCTTACTACCAAGTTGTACAGTTATTCCAACAGTATCTACTTGTCCCGATTCTGTTGTCATAACTATACTCAAATGTGCGAAGTATCCCGGTATCATCGCTTCGTGAAGCAAAATCTCAAAGGTTCCCCGATCATCATCTCCAATATCCATTGCGTCGAAATCGGCTTCTGCTTCTGTAACCCTGACAAAAGGTTCATTACTGATCAATTCACCGGTTGCGTCATCAGCATCGCTACCGCCAACATTTGCGAGTTCTATTCTCAGATCAACCGTTTCCTCAGGTTCCATATCGCCATCAACATCAATATCCGTCATGGCGAATTGAGGAGCGGCTACAGTTACAGGATAGCTGTCCTCATAAGTATCATCATCCGTTTCAGCTTCCAGGTCGATATGTAGAATCCAGTCATTTTGTGACTCAGATGCAATTTCTATCAGGATCAAACCGTTTCCGGCTGTAGATTGCCCGGCATTTAGAGAAGCGATAGTTACACTCCCCTCAACACTTTCCACCCAGTCATCATCCGTTGATCCGGTGAACTCGATATTGGTCTCCTGTGCATTTCCGAAATTCTCTGCCTGGATTTGAAGCCCGACAGTTTCACCTGCTTCAGGAATACCGTTGCCATTTCCCTCCGTACCGTTGTTGCCGTTATCAACAATATTAATAGAAGAGAAACCCACTCGTGAATTTGGAGAAACAACTTCAACTTCAACCTGGTTTGGAGCAAAATTCTGTTTGCTGATGGTCAGTATAGCATCACCGGAATAACGAGCTTGAATGTCAAGAGATACATAACCCTCATTGTCTGTCACTCCCCGGACAATTATCTCTTCATCATCATCAACTTTGTAAAAAGTCACCCACGCGTTTTCAATCGGATTTTCGTCTTCGTCCTCAGCGATTATATCGTAATTATTCATACCGAGTTCGATTTGATCCTCTGCAGTAACTGTAATTTCCTCCGGAATAGCAGTCCAGGTCCACACAGTAGGATCACCCATCAAATTGAAATACTGCGCCCATATACGCCAGCCTCCATTGTTGACGGTTTCATAATTATTCCATCCATTATATGTAGATGTGAGCTTCATGTCTCCAATCGTTAGCATACGGAGATCAAGCATTGCCCAATATGCTCCAGCGGACAATACATGATTATAGTCAGGCCGGGTGCCGGCTGTTGCCGTCCCCATACCACAAATACCACCGGTAGGTGAATTAATAGAACCTGACAGCATATAGGCTTCACTGATTCCAAGACCATTTGACCAATTCCCCGTATAACATGTAACGTCAACCACTACTGGAGTCATAAAATCGTTGTCGAGGCCTGCGATTTCATTGACATCCAGACCGCTGGAGATATACCCACGAGCAGAGTATAGACTGACACCGTCATTGATTTTCTGAATCGCAAAATTATTGCCCGTGTCACCGCGTCGCCATGTAGTATCAACCTGTGTGTAACCAATATTCAGCATTGCATGACGGGCATAACGCAACATCAGCATTTTTGAATTGCCAGAATGGCCGTCCGAAACATTGACCATACCTCGAAGATACCAGTCAGTATTATTGAGGTTCGGATCACGCTCATAAGCGAGAACCTTGTTGATATATGCGCGAAGCTGGGTGTCGGTCTGGATGGAAATTCTTCCGATTCCAACATCAGCAAGCAGATCACCTCCTGCAAGCAGGGCATAAGATTCATCACCCTGATAATTCCCGGTTCCAGTACCCGGTTGAACAGAATATGTGCCTTGATCGTCACCGATTATCACCACATAATCAAATGGTGTTTCAGCATCTTCATAGCGGTTTATCAGTTCAGCCCGAATTGCTGTTCGATTCCATTGCACGTCATCATCAGTCAATAGCTCCAGTTCCCAACCTCTTTGCAGTTTCCATTCAAACCAAGGCTCCATCAGGTTCATTAACTGCTGACTGCTTCTCATTACTACCTGGACACCACCCCTGTAGAGTTTGTATTCATCCAGTTCCGATTCGTCCCAATCTAAAAAAAGTCGATAGAGAGGAAGCTTTGCTTCGCTGATAGCAACAGGCCAGTGATCGATTGTATTACGTTCATCAGTCCCCTCGAAATGTATGGCGACCTGGATGTTATTATAAACGCGCACTTCACGCAGTGCGGTGTTCACCTGAACAGGATTAATGGCTAAACTTCCAACCCTGAAATCGCCGAATATGGCAGGCTCCCCAGCCTGGGCAACAACAGCGGGATACCAGTCATCAGATGGATGAGGGTCCTTAACCAGGTTCAGTCCCTCATGATCACCGGTAGAAATTGCGTAATCCATGTCGGTATAGGTTTCATAATCGGCTTCGAGAACCTCTATCCTAATTCCACTGCGTGGTGGGATGCGAAACATCCTCGCGGCTATCGGTACTGACGGTTCACCTTCCACCTCCAACATCGCCCCGCCATATATTTCGGCAACTTCAACCGGATTCTCACCTGTACCCCCGGTGCTCCAGATAATCTCGTTGAAACCGAATGTCAGCGCCATCCCATCATCCGTCAAAGTCAGCTCCTGAACGTTAAGCGGCAAAAAATCATCAGCAACATTATTGTTGTTGACAGCACCGTAGCATGCAATTGAAATCATTAAAAACGCAAAACAAACCGGTAACACATGTCTCATCTTTTTCTCCGTGCAACAGTGAAATGAATTATGAAAATCAGAACTTGAACCAAGGTTTTCTCAATCTTATAATTTGCATCTGTTTTTTGTTTGAAGCAAGCTAATCTGGGAAAAAATGAAACCTGAAGGATTATTTTGACTATACTTTTTCAAAATTCTACCCTCCGATCTGGCTGGAATCAATACTCTGTGCTGATTCTCATAGGACTATCGGTTTATATTTCAGAAGTTTAAATTTCTAAATTGGTTAGCTGTTAACCTCTAATTCCTTTCCTAACATTTCCTTTTCTGTAAAAGATAGTTTTACTTTGGAGGAGAACTGCTCCTCAATGAAGTACTGATATAACTTCAAGCATTATTGTAATCAGTAAAAAAACCGATGTAATTCACCTCCCGTTATCTTGACAACAAGTATGCTTTTAACGTGTCGTAACTATGTGTAATTTCAGTGCTATAGTCTATTTAAAGGTCAAGAAGGAGAAATACGTGTTTAGACAGAACAAATTGCATCTATGTACAAGAAATATTCTGCAATTTATAATGACAGTATCTCTTGGATTCGTTGTAGCAAAAGCCGAAGAGGATGTGAAAACATTTGTTGCAGTTATGGACCTTCGGATATCGGGTGGAATTCCAGAGAGTTACCAGGGGACTCTTTCCGACCGACTCAGGATGGAGCTGCACAATACGGGACGATTTAATGTTGTTGAACGTAATGCCATGGATACAATCCTGGAGGAGCAGGGACTTCAGCTTTCCGGCTGTACGAGTGACGAATGTGCTATCGAGATGGGACGACTTCTCGGGGTTGAGCGTATGATTGCCGGTACAGTTGGAAGAATTGGGCAATCGCACTCCGTAATTCTCAGGTAACCAAAGCCTTTATTTCAATGATCCGACTGACGCTGACAATGGAAATATCCGTTGCAGGTTTGATCAGATCTCCCTTGGGAGGTTTGAGTACAAAGTCTATATGGAACAAGGCGGTAATTTCTCCCAAGTTAGTGCCATGGACGGTGGCGGAACAATGTTTCTAACCCAGTTCACTTCAAACCGCAATATCGCATATGCGGATGTTGATGGCTGGCATGTTGCGACCACTAACAACTTTAATGAGTGGGTAGAAATTGCCATCGAATTTGATATCGGCAACGAAAATTTCGATCTTTATGTGAATGGTGTTTTGAGAGCTGAGGATCGTGGTTTCAACGGCTTTCCACTACGAGCTACAACCTCTATGTTTGAATTCTTTATGTGGGATAATAATCAGGTTCCAGGAGCATATGTGGATGATCTCAGGATAATCGATCTGGAAGAATAAACTGATTATAGGATATGACTTTAGTTGAATGCAGCAGGATTAATTCCTGCTTTATACATAATTGTTAGTTTACAACAACCTGTCAGTATGAAGCTGGCAGGTTTTTTTGTGAATACATGCAGTTTGTAAGTGCCGGTTTTATCCACCCGCTCTCTCAATAATCATTGTGTTTTTTGAGATTCAATTATCTCTTAAATACATCGGGAGGACAGATCCCTCCCCTGTGATCCCGTAGACTTTTCAATTACATTAGTTTAAAAATATGAAACAAACCACTGATCTTATTAAAACATACGATTTATCCGGTTGTGATCTTTTTCTCATTAGATTTGTTTTGTATATTCCTTTTTTGTGGCCAACATAGATTTGAAAAACCACTTATCATCTATTCAATTATTTGTTTTTTTATCGGGAGAGACGATGAAAATATTTTTCCAGTTTTATCTTCGATTGAGTATAATTCCTATATTATTAGTATTTTTCTTGAGCAATGTTACAATTGCACAAGACAAAAAGGTGGCAAAAAGACTCAACGTTGCCGTACTCGATCTCGAAATTTCCGGTGGCATCCCGGAGATCTACCAGAAAACTTTATCCGACAGGTTACGCTTGGAACTCCTGAACACCGGTCGATTTAACGTGATCGAACGTAACGCCATGGAAGAAGTACTTGGTGAACAAGGTTTCCAGATGTCGGGATGTACTTCTGATGAATGTGCGGTTGAAGTAGGACGTTTACTTGGCGTCCAGGGTATCATCGCCGGATCAATTGGAAAAGTCGGTAATACTCATTCTATTATTCTCCGTCACATTAATGTAGAAACGGGGTCAATTGTCAACTCAAAAGGTGTTGACTGTTCCTGCCCTATTGATGAAGTGCTGTCGACAAAAATCGGTGAAACTGCAAGACTTCTCGCCGGATTGGAAGGACAAACCGCAACTTCTGTATCTGGTGAGGGTGATCTCCTGATAAAATCAACACCGTCAGGAGCAATTGTCTACCTCGATGATCAGAAGTTGAAGGGATTGACTCCATTTGCCGTAGAGAAATTAACAAAAGGTAAACATACTCTTCGTCTCGAACGCGGTGATCTTGTCGGGTCGACCACTGTTGATATAATTCCCGGACAGATTAACCGGGTTGAGGTACCGATGGAAGTCGGTGGTGAAATATACATCACATGCAACATCGAAGCGGCTGACCTAGTTGTCAATGATACAAAGCAAAAACCCGGTTTTCCCGCAAATCTGCAAAAATTAACCCCCGGAACATATGAAATTGAGGTTACCCTGCCGGGATATACAGTTTTCAAGAGATCTGTTTTGATGAAGCCTGAACAGAAAGTAGAAGTAAAAGCCGAGTTGAAAAGACAACAGGGTACTATCAATTTTGACCGTCTTCCAAAAGGTACCATAATTACTCTCGATGATCAAAAAATCGGATCAGCTCCCATACCCGATAAACTGGTTGATGCCGGGTGGCACATAATCAATATCAGCCGTAAAGGATATACCGGCAGCATGGATAAAGATATTGAGGTCAAAGTTGATGAAACTTTTGTGGTTGAATTCGATCTTCAAAAAATCAAAAAACAAGCAGCACTTGAAAAGCAAGAGGGTAAGATCAATTTTCGTCGTCTCCCCAAAGGTACAGTGGTAACTCTTGATGATAGGAAAATTGGTTCAACGCCTCTCTCGGATAGAACAGTGGATGCCGGCTGGCACATTGTCAAGATCAGTCGTAATGGATATACCGGCAGCATTGATAAGGATATTGAGGTTTTAGAAGATGAAACATTCGTTGTTGAATACGATCTTAAACGGATCAAAAAACGAGTGGGCGGCGCGAGCGCACTTCCAAAATCTCTACTCTGGGCTGGATGGGGTCAGATGAGTATAGGGCGAAAAGTACCGGGAATCATTTATGCTATTGGTGAAGCCGGCGCTGTTGGTTTCTTAGTGGTCTCTACTATGTCATATAATAAAAGCGTGAATGATTATAACGATGCACGTGACGCTTACGACAATGAACCTTTAGGTTCACTAAACTTCGATCAATTATATGACGACCGTGTGAAAGCGCATGACGATTCTGAGAGTGCGAAGGGAATGGTTGCCGTCGCAGGCGGAATTGCGGGTGCGCTATATGTCTGGAACATTATTGACGCGTTGATATTTAAGGGAGATGGAAGCGGTGTAGCATTTAATGATGATACCGGCACGGCTGATATAAATTTTGCAACGATAGGCGATTCACAAGGTAAACCGGCAATCGGAATTTCGCTCGGAATAACATTCGGTTCAACCGGGAGGACAGAACGGTGAAAAAGCTATTAAAAGTCCTCGGGGGAATCGTTATTGTAGCAGCAATATTTGGAATATCATGCCAGGAGCTTCCAACAGACGAAGGTATCCGGGATAATCCCTATGACCCCGAATATGGAGATGGAGTTGAAAATCCCGATACCCTGCAGAACCATCCTCCCCAGGAACCGTTTTATCCAAACCCTGAACATGAGGCATCGAATATAGCGACATCCACAACCTTCTCTTGGCAATGTTATGATCAAGATGAAGGCGATGAATTATCCTATACTGTTCATCTTGGAACTGCTGAAAACAACCTCGATATGGTTGGACAGGGGATACCAGAACTATTATTTACGCCGGAAAACCTCGAGACGAGCAGAACTTATTACTGGAAAATCCTGGCAATGGACGATCATGGTGGGGAGACCCAAGGTGATACCTGGAGTTTCACAACAGCAGAAGCAGGACAGCAACCTCCTGCAGCGCCTTCAAATCCATCTCCGGATGATGGTGCAGTAAACGTTTCTGTTGATGATATTACATTTTCCTGGTCTTGCAGCCATCCAGACGATCTTGAATTGTTCTATACTTTCCTTACTGGTGCGTATCCGATCGTAGATTCACTGTATGAAGTGTTCACCGACACAACTGTAACCTCACTATTCTTTTCTGAAGCTGTGCTACCATTCGAAACAACAATTTATTGGAAAATTATTGCAAAGGATGAAAACAATCGTACTACCGAAGGACCAATATGGTCATTTACATCTGAAGCAGATCCTGGAGGAAACCGCCCACCCAATGAGCCGTCTAACCCGAATCCACCTGATGGTGCAAGAGATGTTTCACTAAATCCTCGTCTTTCCTGGCACTGTGAAGACCCCGATGATGATCCATTAGTTTATGATATTTATTGTGGTACTTCTCAAAATCCACCGCTAATGGTAAGTGACGGTTCCATGACAAGTATTGACCTGGGGGATCTTGATGGAGAGACAACATATTACTGGAAAATAGTGGCTAAAGAAGGTGGAATCACATTAATGAAAGAGCCGGATAGCGGGAATCATGACAAAACCAATCCGCTTTTATCCGCTTTCAAGACAAAGAGAAAGGTAACAAAGAAAATATCAAACATCTCGTTGATGGATAAATCAGGAAATCGGAAACAAATACTCTCTAGTGAGTTAGACAGTGAAACTCCTGGACCGGTCTGGTCTTTCACTACACTTTCAACTGTTCAAAACCAACCGCCCGATCAACCTGACGATCCTGAACCAGGGAATAACGATAATGATGTCGCAACTAATGGTATAAACTTCTCATGGGATTGCAATGACCCTGATCATGATCCCATTGCCTACGACTTCTACCTCGGCATGGCAGACGGAGCACTGGATTTACTGGCGCAAGACTTGCCCTCACCTCAATATCATTATTTTCGGGAGGGGCAACCGTTGTTTGATGATACAAGGTATCAATGGAAAATCGTTGCTAAGGATGATCATGGTAATGAGACCCAAGGAAATATATGGCAATTTACAACAGCAGATGGTGGTGACAATCAACCACCTCGTCAACCATACAATCCATCTCCGGCTGATGGAGAACAGGATATTTCAAGCCCGGAGATTACCCTCAATTGGGATGGTGATGATCCAGAGAATGACCCGCTGAGGTATGATGTTTTATTTGGTACCGAACAAGGCAATTTACGGAACATCGCACAAGATAATACTAACTCAGAATGTGTTGTTGATACTGCTCAGCCCGGTATTACCTATTACTGGAAAGTCATTGCAAAAGATGATCATGATAACGAAACCACAGGACCAATATGGTCATTCACCACTGGTGTCGGTGGCGGCGGGGACAACACGGCAGTGGAATATGATGGTGAAAGCGGTTATGGGATGATTGAAAACGTTGAACCATATGGTTTTATTGCGCAACAAGGTTATTGGACAATAGAAGCGATGTTTAAGCTCGAATCATTTGCTCAGCAACCTGAAGTCTCAACAATCTTCATTGCGGGAAGAGAATCGGACAAGATTGTTCTATTCGTTACACCTGATGATGCTCAAGGTACACCTGAAGTACCCACGTTTATGGTAGTGTCAAACAATAACGCGCATACAATTATGCCGGGAGCCGGAAATGAAGTCACCCTCGGTGAATGGACTCATGTCGCCGCAGTTTCTCAAGATGGAATATTCAGTTTATATATCAATGGTGAACTGATCACTACGGACACAACCGGTGTGGGTGGTCGAATCAGTATTTATGCTGCTCCCATTGGAATTGGCGCAACTGTTATAGGCGAATCAAACATTATTAATGGTGCAATTGATGAAGTTCGTATCTGGAGTTCTGCACTCACTGAGAACCAGATTCAAGATCGGTACCGGCAACAGTTAACCGGCAATGAAAATGACCTGGAAGCTCTCTGGCAGTTTAATGAAGGTAACGGAGGGCAATTCGGGGATTCTTCACCGACAGATAATGGCGGCATTATTCAAGGTCAATATGAATGGATAGATGCCGATTGGGAAGAATAAAACAGAAAACCCGGCTTAGATGATGCCGGGATTGATAAACTCTTTATAAGAAGACCTTATGGTTTAATCGCTTCTATTGAAGCAGAAATCACATAGTCTTCTAATTTCCTAAGATCAGGCGCTATTTCTTTGCTCCAATCATCGATAAAACTCTTACTCTCCTCCTTAGGTTTCACACTTATTTCGGTGAATCCTGCCTTTGTGAGCATGGTTTCAACTTCACTGATTAGAGATGCTCCTGATATGCAGCCTGTGTAAAGAGCAATTTGTTCTTTCAGGCCTTCAGGGAACTCTCTTAATGCGACAATATCCGAAATTGCCAGGCGGCCACCCGGTTTAAGAACCCGGAACGCATCATCATAAACCTTTTGCTTTGCTGGGGACAGGTTTATGACACAGTTGGAGATAACTATATCAAAAGAGTTATCTGCCGCAGGGATATTTTCGATTTCACCCAGACGGAATTCCACATTTTCTATCCCGGCTTTCTCAATGTTCTCACAGGCTTTGCTGATCATCGATGGCGTCATATCTACCCCGATAACTGAACCCTCTTCGCCTACTGCCCTGGCAGCAAGAAAGCAGTCAAAACCAGCTCCAATGAGATTTAGGGGATACGAAGATCTATTCATTCGAGTATGCTGGTTAAAGAGGAACTTCTGGATAAATCCGAGCTTAAATTATCCGTATTCAACATTAATGGCAGAGAAGTCGCGAATCTGGCTGATGCGATATTTGATGCAAAGGGTTAATTTTGCGCATGGAAATTATTTTATACAAGCTTTTTCGTCGAGTAACTTGTTATATATTCTGAATTAATGTATCAAGGTAGCGATTACATCCTGAACTAAAAATCAAGTTTTTTCTAGAAGCAGATTATTCCTCATGTACGCATTACAGATGTCTATTTTAGTTTTCTTTTCTTGACAACTTTTTCAAGTTTGTGTGAACTTCCATAGTGTTGTTTCCTTAACAGTTCAACAGCCGCAATACGCTCTTCCGGAGGTCTTGAAAGCCAATACTCAAGGTCTTTGTCTGGCTTGGACAAATCCTGCTGAGAGCCTTTTTTTACGACTTTTGCGATCACTGCATTTTCCCAATGATTATGAAAAGGTATGCAGGGGAATTTTGAACCCGAAAAAAGAAATTCCGGGTTCAGGTTTCAAAACCCCATTATACCAAATCCTGTTTTTCCTGATTTATCTTTGTATTCTGTATTCTTTATCCTACTCGTTATTTGTTTCCCTCTGCGCTTCGAGCATGGGTACTACCGCTTTGTTGAACCATAACAATGCAACTGGGGTAATAAAACCTACCAGTCCAAATACTACCCACATTAGAATAGGACGATTCATATCCAGGGCTATCTTCTGGTAGCCCCATCCACTGAGGATTCCGCCGAACAGGTTACCCAGGGCAAATGAAACGAAATAATAACCCATGAACAATGCGGTTTTCTTTTTCGGCGCTATCCTTGCAACATATTCCTGGCTTTTCGGAGAAGCGATCATTTCACCAAAAGCGAAGACTATTATTGCGAATAGTACGAAGAATCCACCCAGGGCTATACCATGTGCTAAACCACCGATTGCGATACCTATACTGGCGACAATGGTTCCAGCAATCAATACAGGGAAAGTTTTCCAACGATCAATTATCGAGCTGACCAATATCTGGAAAACAACTATAGAGCCCGCGTCAATGTTGATAATATATTCCGGGTTCACCTGGCGGTATTTATCAGCCCACTCATTAGCAAGGGCAGTCACTGCCGCTGGATCAGTCATTCCCGAAGCCTGTAAGCTCTGGAAAGCAGCCATGATTACTTCTTCAGGGACTCTAACCTTATAATGAACCAGTTGCATGAAGACTTCATGTGCTGTTTCAGGATTGGCAATAACGCCGTATTCATTTAACAATCTCCCAAGCTCTTCAGTCAATTGCTCAATATTAACTGCGGCTAAGAAATGAATGAAATTATCCCCGAACATACTGAAAAAGCGAATAAGATCAGCAGTATCCACGAAGTCGCGGATGAATCCAGGCATGGTGATAAATATCTGGTTGAAACTTGTCCAGAAGCCGGAGAATATCACAATATATAGAACAAAGGGCCAATTCCCAATTTTGGGCTTTAGTTTGTGCCAGGGATCCTCGGTCAATTCAGCGCTGGATTTTCTGAATGATAAAAAACCGAATAAAACGATCCAGATGGCGGAGATGATTATTAATGGCATTAAAGCTGACATATTGAAATTGTTACCGCTTAAGCCGAACAATGCCATGAGATATGGAATCATAAGAATCAGCGACAAGCGTCCGTTCAATATGAGGTTGAGAAACACCCAGGCAATTGAGCCACCAAGAGACCACCACCATCCGACCCAACCGCCCCCGGCAAGCATGAACAGGACAACAACCGGTGCGACAGCGAGAGCAAAACGACCATTACCAAGTACCTCCTGTGCATCAGTGAGAACAGCCTTAAGGGTACGTTTCTCCTCTGAAGTCGATTCGGAGGTCGGTTCTTTATAGAAGAAGATGGTCGGGATGAAATTAATGCCAATCCAGATAGCGGACATCAGGAAAACAAGGTCCCAGCTTATTACCCTGACATACCCTGCTACAATCGGACCGATAAATCCACCAACGTTTACAATAGTATAAAACACTCCGAAACCGAGTCCGCGGTTTGTATCATCAGTCGTTCGTCCAACAGTCCCCACAACAACCGGCTTGAATGTGGCGGCTCCTACTGCAAGCAACAGGAATACACCAAAGAACGACCAGAAATTGTGCATCTGACCAAGCAGGAAATAAGAGGGAGTCATGATCCCGAATGCAACGAGAAACGTTCTGCGGTACCCGTAACGATCTGCCAAAGCGCCGGTAATAACCGGGAACAGGTACAAGAGGAAGGGAATGACTCCCATCAACATACCACGTTGGATTTCGTTGAATCCTAATCCGCCCTGCCTGACCGGGCTGGTGATATACAAAGCTGCAAGCGCAAAAAATCCATACCATGCAAGTCGCTCGAATATCTCCATTACATTTGCGACATAAAATGTCGGTGGGAACTTACTACGCTTTATTTTACCTTCGCTGCTGTCAACTTCAGTTGCCATGAAATCCTCGCTTCCAAATATATTATCTATTCTTTTTTTCTACTTAATGAAGGTCAAAAGATACATTACCAAACCTTGAAAAGCGAGTCTCATACTTCATACTCGAATATCACTTTGTTCGATTTTGATCCAGTACCCAGTTTTTCTCAAATGTTAACTCATATGTCAAGCATTTTGTGACTAAATCACACGATTCGATTTATTGCATCTCTCCCTGGTTTATCCTGGAAAACTGTCAAGGCAAAATTGATAATGTAAAAGGTTTGTGTAATATATGAATTATACCTGCCGGGAAATGATTATATCAAATCTCATTTTTCATTGCTTTTTTATGATTCTCTCGTAATAACGCAACCATGAGGGAACTTAACTTCCTGTCTCTTCGCTCGACTACAGCACGCGCTGTGTTCAGGAACTTGTCAAAATCGTATAATTCAAATCCATTCGCTCCTCCCCATCGGTAAGCTCCAACAGACTTTGGTGGAAAACCTGATCCAAAAATATTGCTCCCGATACCGATAACCGTTCCAGTATTCAATTGAGTATTGATTGAAGTCTTAACGTGATCACCTATGATAGAACCGAAAAAGGTTTCCCCGGTATCGATATTTTCTCCATCCAGTGATATAATTACGTTAGAATAATTATTCTTTAAATCACTGTTATTTGTATCCGCTCCAAGGTTTATCCACTCTCCAAGAATAGCATGACCGAGGAAACCCTCATGTTGTTTATTGCTGTATCCCTGTATAATACAATCTTCTACTTCGCCACCAAGTTTGCATGCCGGTCCAATTGTTGAAGGACCATAAATTTTTGCGCCAGTGCGTATCACTGAACCCTCGTTGATCACAATCGGTCCTGACACAAAAGCTCCGGGCATTATCCGACATTTGTTGCAAATTATTACCGGTCCTTTTGAGGCGTCAATAATAGCTCCGGCATCTACCGATGCTCCAGCTTCAATGACCATATTACCATCTTCAATCAGAATGGTGCGGTATTCAACTTCTCCTTCTATTTTTCCAGACCCAAACCGTTTGTAATCTTCACGAATAATTTCATCCTGCAGCTTTAACATCTCCCAGGGCCAATAAACAAGAGAACCGGGAATTTCAACTACCCTTATCTCTGGAGCAGTCTTCTCTATTCCCCATACTGCCAATAAAGTTCGAGCTGAATAATCTGCGGGATCATGAATATCCTGTGATAACCATTTACGGGCAATCTCGTTCGGAACCCTGGCAGCCACCACATCAGGACCATCAGTCCAGATAGTCCATTTATATGCACTTGCCAATCCCTTCTTATCAAGATTTTTCCAACAGCGGCCATTTACCAGTAATACCTCTTTGTCAGCTTTTAAACGGTCGTAGGGACGATTCTTAATCTCACCCACTTTGGAGCCGGCATTAGCCTCTTTTACTGTATTGTATAGCTCTTTTCTTGGGAAATAACCGGAAGGGGTGGTGTCATAGAGACGTGTTATTCTTTCTAAAAAAGTTTCGAGACCTATTCGTAAATCCCACACTGGACGGAGAGTGGTTAATGGACCGAACCTTCTCCATCCGGGATCTTCAAATAAATATAATGGGATTTTTGCCATATTTGGATTCCTGTATTTGTCCTCTTGAAGGTACGTTATTAAATCTGGATAACAAAATCCCTTGGAGTAACAAGTTGTTATGACTCCAATTGGAGCACAATCCACTTTGCGGCGCACTGAGAAATTCTTATAATTGAACTTCCGTTTACGAAACGTAAGCAGTACTTATTCATAATTTAAGGAAAGGAAGAGCCATGGGAAACCGTCCACGCACTTACATCAAAAAGGATGTTGTTGAGAGGACAGCTCAAAAATCTGGAATTGATCCTAAAATTGTTGCCCCTATTGTTGATGCTACTTTTGTAGCGATGCGCGAGATGATCACCGGAACCAAAGGTGAATGCCGCATCGAAATCCGTGACTTTGGTGTTTTGCAAGTGAAAAATACTGCACCGAAACCAAAAGCACGTAATCCCAGGAAACCTGGTCAGGAAATTTATATCCCGGCACGTCGCAAAACCCATTTCCGCCCGGGACGAAAGATAAAAGAAGCTCTTCAGGTTCCATTGGATCAATTGTAGCCGCTGATATCTTTTTGGAATAACTGATGAAATTCTCGATTACTTATTGTGTTTCTTGAAATTATTATCCACAAGCCGCCAGTCTGGCGGATGCACTAAAAAAACGGTATTCAGGATGTGAAGTTAAGTTTATCAAGAGCGGCGGCGGAGCATTTGATGTTACACTAAATGGTAAACTGTTGTTCTCAAGAGCTTCAACTTACAGATTTCCTGAACATAATGAGATTTATGACGCAGCAGACAAATTGAAGTAACCAGTTATTTTAATTTTTAAACCGGTTCGTCAAAGGATTTTTCTTAGCGAACCGGTTTTTTATCTCCATGACAGAATTTATGGTTATACTTTTACTCGATCTTATTGCACTACACAATTTGAAATAACGTATCTTGTCCAGATGAGTGGTTCCAAAATAGCATTCTACATATCAATATCTCTTCTCATAACTCATGTATCTCTGTTCGCTCAGGCCTCCGATCAAGATTCAACGGATACAGGACAATACGCGGACAGCCTTATTTCCACCGAAAGCAGTGACTCTTCCTCGAAACCGTTATTAAAATCTTTGTCTAACAGGATTTGGGGTGGTTTAAAATTAACATGGGAGGCTGATTATTCGAATATTCTCGAACCGGGATATATAGCAAAGCGGGTTGATAATTTTTTCAAACCTCATGGAGAGTATGTCGGTTGGTTTCCTTTGTTTGATGTCACATCCGGAACACGCATCAGGGCAGGACTCGGATTATTCTATATAAGAGACCTTTTATCCAGTTCAGTTCGCGGCATTTACGCCGACCATGCAAAATACAACGTTGAATTTAGAACCACATGGAATAGAGAAACTATCTGGGAAAAAGATCTTCAGATGCATTTAAACCTGTTGCAAAGATTAGATGATGATTTATGGTTCTATGGTATTGGTGCTAACCCCGGAAGTGATCCAAGGAGTCATTTCAGGCCAGGCACCGAAGAAATACGTGGTAAATATTTCCAACGGAAAAGAATGGCGATGCTGCTGACCGGAATACGCAGCTCTAAAAGAGTAGAATGGTATTTCTTGAGTCAGATCATTGAGCGGAATATCCATAGTTCGGGTGATGTATCCGAATTTGCTCAATTGAGAAATGTTTTCGATGATATCAATCTGCCTGGGGTTTACGGGATACACAGCCAATGGTACAATGAAATTACATACAGGTTTGATACCCGCCTGGCTCTTTGGCAAACTGAAGCGGCATATAGTCTTGAAGGGTACACTGGTTATACCCAGGGCATCTCGAATGATGGCAGCCGGTTATTACGCTTTGGCGGAGATGTCAGCGGGGTAATCCCAACCATCAATGAAGACTTTGTTTTTCTGCCTCGCCTCGTTGCTAATAGTGTTGTAAACCTGGATCAAGAAGACGATATCGCATTTTATAATTATCCTCGTCACCCTACATTTCGCGGTGTATCAACGAGATACCTTGTACGAAATGATGAATTTAATTTTATCCCTTCAGTAGAGCAGCGTTGGCATTTTCATAAGAGGCTCTCGATGAGTGTTTTTTATGATATGCTATTTGTTGGCGATAAATCAGAGTCTATTTCATTTGATAATTCCCCCTGGGCGCTTGGAACCTCTTTCATTCTCCACGGACGCAATGAAGAGTTCGGAACCATGCAATTCGTATATGGTTCCGAAGGGTTACGGTTCAGGTTGTCCCTGGGTGTCCCTGTCGAAAAGAATGACAGATGGCGTTGGAAGTAAATTCTTCATCAAACGAAGATGAATAAAAAGGGCTGCCATAAAGCAGCCCACAGGAATAATATTTCATACAATCAATTACCCTTTCTGCCACCCAGTTGAGTCAAGATATCCCATGCGTGTTCCACCTACGTAGAATTCAATACATGGTTCATTGTTAGGACCGTTTACATTGTATTTTATTCCCGATCCCAGCGCCGCGGAATTATCGAGTACTAATTCATTGGAATTCATTGTTAAGTTACCACCAAGGTTAGTTGCTCCATCTACAGTTAAAGCACCATCAATTTCCGTTGCTCCTTCTATATTCACAGCACCATCTAAATGTGTAAGGCCAAGTAGTTCTAATGCGGGACCCAGTTCATTTGCGATCCTACAAGCTGGGATAGTCGCATGATCATAGTCAATTGTTACTATATCATCAATATCTACAGGTCCATTCAAATCTGTCAGATCATCAACTCTTAATGCAGTTTCACCTAAATTCTTCAGATAACAAGCAGGAGTCGTCGAATCAGCATCAGCGTTAATGTCAATTGTTCCGTCTATATCGACACTTCCATACACATCGAGAGCTGGACCGAGAGTGGCATAATGATGGTTGGTAAACTTTCCAGTCGGATTGGTGCCACTGTCATTATCACACTCGATCCTGTCGTCAAATTCAGATCTACCGGTTACTTTTAGAGCACGGGCATTTGAATTCGTATCCGTGTTTGTAAAATGTGTGGCAGCTTCATTCTTGTTGTGGGTTACCTTGGCGATACCGGTGGCGTCTAATGCTACTCCACCCATCTCTTCAGTGGTGTTTGTCAATTTCATTGTCGGATCAACATTAGCGTCCCAGGTCGCCTCTGTTCTTCCGTCAAAATCAACATCACCACTAACTTTTACATCCCCCTGAACGTCCAGTGCTCTCGCCTGCGCTCCGCCATCTGTGTTAGTAATTGCTACTGTCGTTCCGTTCGAGTTTTTTGTCACAAGCAGTCTACGGTTTGTAGTAACCATGTCCTGATCGTACTGATTATCTGCCTGATTTCCCCAGCTACTCATCTTTAACTCCTTTATCTTGTATACGCATAGGGTCCCCCGTGGACCCCAATGTCACTTCTTGTACCATCGTAATCAATAATGTTTGGATGCCCGGCATCAATACATGGTGATTCTGGTGTTAATTCATAGCTGTCCTCCGCAAATAGCGGGTCGCTGAATAAAGTTCCTTCTCCTGCCTCAAAATCGAAGAAATCTTGATAGTTATTATGGAATAAATTATATCCATGATATACTGGATTTGATAAGCCTGCAGCATCCCATAGCCCTACATTATCCTGGTTAATAATAATATTGTTGATTACTCTTCCCCACGAATAACTTATCTCAAGTCCATTACGCATATCCGTAAAAATGCAGTTGAGGACAATCAGTTCGCTGTTGCCGGTTCTTATACCCTCCCAAGTTGATCGGAATATGCAATTTGACACTTTAAATGAACCTTGAAATGATGCAATTCCTTGCTTTTCAGCATTTTTGAGTGTAAATCCCCTGATGACCAAGGTTGTATCTTCCTCATGAACGATATATATACATCTTGCCCATCCAGATGCATCGATTATCGTTTGTTCAGGTCCATGTGTACTTTCCAGCCATACGTTTTTACCGAAGAAATTCAGTCCCTCATAGTATGTTCCCGGGGATACACGGATTATATCATTTTCACGGACTGCGTTGATACCGGATTGGATAGTCGGATAATCGGCAGGTATAAATACTGTCTGAGGAAGAGACTGGTTCACAGTTTCAGTCAACAGAACAGGGCTTCGTCCCAGGTTGCTTGCTGAATCATAAGCAAATATCTCGAATGACAAATACCCATCATCTACTGTTTCGCTGTCCCATTCATACATCAGGTTACCGGTTCTTACCGAATCGAGTGTATCGCCAGGTTCGCTGATGCCATTTTTAAAAATCCTGATTGATCGGATACCGCCGTCATCCTCAACATTAAACGGCAACCCGACTATTCCTTGAAGTTTCGTTCCACTCTCCGGGTAGCTCCAGCGCACTACCGGAGGATTCAGATCAGATGTTGTAGTGTCATTCTTTACCCATATCATCCTGTTCGGACTGATTCCTACTTGATCATCCCTATCCCATACTCTTGTTTCAAGCGCATGTGTTCCATCTTGAAAAATTCTGCTATCCCAGGCAAAAGAGAGTGTATCATTTTTTGGCTCGGTTTCTTCCCAAACCTGCCTGCCGTTTATATATCCGCTTGCTAATTTCCAGGGAGAATTGCCTTCCACCCTGAACTCGAAGACAATCTCACCTTGTACAGTTAAAGTTGTATCAAGCCATTCAATTTCCGGAGGAATTGAAAAATCAACATGAGTTGTGCTATCATTGTCACAACCGCAGAACATAAAACTTATCAGAATTGAACAACTCCACAGAATCAACAATTCCAGTTTATGTTTTTTATTTGACGAAAGCAGCATTACCTTCTTACCCATTGAAATATCACTTATTTATAATTTACGTTAATTTTCAGATGAAACAAACTGTTTGTTATATTTTGTGTTTTTTTAATATATATGAGAAAATGATGAATGATCTAAAACCTGAAAAAAGAAAAATCCTTCTACACGGCTCCATCGAAGACGTACTCTTCTGCCGTACTGAAGAAAAGAACCTTACTGAAGTTTCCATTGAAAACACTGCATTCTCTTTAGGCCTGGGGGCAATCGCGGCATCAAAAGAAAAAGCCCTACCCCATCTCGGTGAATTAGTAACTTGTCCTGGAATGGCGGCAGTACTTCCGGGAGATGGGATTTATAAAGTTGTTTCATCTACAAACAGGTTAGACAGGTATTTCACACCATTTAACGTAATCATGGAGGGTATGTCATCCGAGACTCTCGGAGGCATTGAAACACCAAGCCAAGATTCAGTGATTACTGCCAGGACATTCTGGGAATCAGGTATCAGGAAAAAGCAGATACAGGGTGTAAATACAAACCTGTTCGGAGGGATATGGTTTGCTGAAGTATCCGTATTTCGAAGTACTTGCCTACGAAAACCACCAATTCCAAAAAATGCCCCATCATCAGGAAAGGCAATTTCGGACCCTGAGAATTACGATAATTGGTTCTCACGTGATGCAAATCACAGTTTTTATGGTAGAGTAGCTCTTATAATAGGTGTAGCAATAAATACGAAAAACATGTTGGAGACTGGACTTGGTGAAAAGTTAAACCGTATTTTTTACCTTCATCCTGACGCTTCAACTGACAATTCTGAGATCATGATCCACCAACATGCACTGGTTTTTAAAAGGATGCCATTACCGGTTCCTGGCATTTCAGTTGAGGATGCGGTCAGGGAATGGATCAAGAGCGGTTACTTGATTGATGTTAAACATGTTTTGGATGATAGTATTTTCAGAAATCCTGTAGGCGCAATAATGGAATACAATGATATTCAAGCTATTTGATTCAATAATTTTGTCGATAATAAATATAAAGCTTACTCGCTTGATATGTTCATAATTTGTTTTTTGGCTCAACATTTGAAACATAGTTTTATTTTTGGAGAGGAAGTTGAGATTGTTTGAAACATTTAGAACGCGTAAAGAAGAATTACCTCGCTTGACAATGTGTGTGCGGAATTTTGCAGACAATGCAGGTTTAAAAAGTGATATTGCTCTCGGACTGGAATTAGCCGCAGACGAGGCTGCATCAAATATCATTGATCACGCCTACAATGAAGGCGGCAATGGCGAAATTAATATGGTCTGCTCTGTTCAGAATGGGGAGATCCAGCTTGAAATGTACGATTCCGGCAAACCATTTAATCCAACTACAGCTATAAAATCTGCCATGATTAAATCTATAAATGATAAAGATAAAGGCGGATTTGGTCTCCTGCTGATGCGTCATTTTACCGATAATATACGATACCGTTATACTCCCGACGGAAAAAACCATTTAACTCTTGCGGTTCGACTTGATAACGTCGCATAATGAACGAGATTAGCTGAGTCTATTTAATTGTTTTTTATCCAGGATATTCTTTGCAACGGTTATAACTATGCCATTCTCATTACCCAGCTCTATCCTTTCCCAGGGACTTACCTGGGAAGAGTACCTGGAAAATACATACGCACCTGCTCTTCAGAAGAGACGGTTTGATCAGAATATAGAAGCTGCCGTTTTACGACATTTCAAAAACTTGAAACTTAATCGTAAAATAATCATACTTGTACACCCTCCATGTGGAGACTGCGCCTGGTCGGTTCCATATATAATGCGATTAATAAGCGAGAGTTCTGTTCTCGATGCAAAGATATTTGCACGTGATGAGTACCCTGAATTGATGGATGAATTGCTGACGAATGGTAAACGCTCAATTCCCAAGGTTGCCGTACTTGATGATGATAATAATCTTGTCGGAACTTGGGGTCCCCGGCCTGCTGTAATACAGAAATATGTAGAAAAAAGCGTTGGACATGTTGACAGGTCCGAATGGATGCCGAAAGTAATGAAGTATTATAAAGAAGATGGACTCAAAGACCTGCACCGGGAGATATCCGAATTGTTTTTTGAAGACTAATCGTTTTAAATCCCCGCCTGATGTTTACTGGCAGTAAGAACTGTTTTATCTTATAAGCACACATTGAAATAACCTCATCAATTATCTAACTTAAACAAACCAAAAGATTACAGGATTCAAAGATTTACAGGATAGAATAAATTTTCCTTTGCTCCTTTTTTTCTTTGCGTCTTTGCGCCTTTGCGTGAAAAAAGCAGTTAGAATAATGATTTATATATTTGAATTTGCAGAGAAGTCGAGAATTTACTGTCGAACACCTTCAGAGGGCAGGATGCGTTTACGTTTTACAGCACTCCTTATATTAATTATCATCGTAACGGTGTTTTCAACTTTACATGCATCGGAGCGGTTATTTCTCCTCCGTAATGTTGAATCGTCAGCCTTTTCGTCAGATACTTCGCTTGATCAAATTACCGGCATTAAAACCATTCGACCTTTACACACGACCTCAATTTTAGACAATACCAACAGACTTAACAGGTGGTATATAATAGACCTGGATAATAATGCCGACAAAAAGGCTGTCATCGAAACGCTTTCAAATAATCCATCTGTCGAGCTGATCGAAGAAGCTCCCCAGCGGCAAATCTTCGGCTCATCCCTTGACGGTCTCCCTGACGATCCCCTGATCATTTACCAGTGGCATCTCGATGCAATCAACGCTTATGCCGCCTGGGACATGGTGAACGATGCCTCCGATGTGATCATTGGACTGCCTGACCTCGGAATTCAGATGAATCATCCTGACTTGATCCGGAGCTTTTGGACGAATGAAGCTGAATTGAATGGAACTAACGGAGTCGATGACGACGGCAATGGTTATATAGATGACATTCATGGCTGGGATGCTGTTGAATGGGACGGAGATCCTTCGCCCTCAGCCGGTGTTATTCATGGAACTCATGTTGCCGGGTTAGCCGGAGCAAGCCATGATAACGGTATCGGCGTTTCGGGAGTAGCCCCGGGTGCGCAAATCATGGCGTTGCGTATCGGGAGCGGAAGCTCTTTCCAGGCGGGACCGGATGCTTATGCGATAGTGTATGCTATCGAGAACGGTGTCGATATAATCTCCATGTCCTATGGCGGCACCCAGGCTTCAATGCTGGAAAAAGACGTCATGGACTATGCCGCTTCACAGGGAGTCGTAACCATAGCTGCCGCCGGGAATAACGGGAGAAATGAAGCGAATTATCCGGCTGCGTATCCGGGAGTTATCAGTGTGGGGGCGACTGACGCTAACAACAATCTATCATCGCTTTCAAACTGGGGACGATGGGTGGATATAGCCGCTCCGGGTGAAGGCATTTTCAGTACTATCCCTACCGGATACGGTTACGCGTCGGGAACATCAATGGCGACTCCAATTATTGCCGGTATCGCTGGATTGATTATTGCCAATGAACCGGGTATATCTCCTGGAGAAGTTCGGTCGAGATTGATGTTCGGCAGCATGGCGCTTTACCCGGTTTCCCTCGATTATATAAGTAATGGCGCTGCGAGTGCGTGGCGTTCAGTTCGAGCCGACCAGCCGACATTGGAACTGGAAAGCGTTCAGCTCCAGGATCTGAATGACGATGGAATACTGCAACCCGGCGAATCATTCCAGGTGATAGCAAACCTCGAACTCTTCGGCGGAGACGCTGAAAACATTCGCCTCGGATTATTCAACATGAACACTGCTGTAACCGGTTGGGGAAACGACCTTCAAACCGATATCACTGTCGGTAGATTCGCTTCTAATCCTATGCCCGCCTCCGTCAGTTCAATCATTGATCGCGGCAGTTACCGGTTAGGTCTGGGGATTACAGTTGACGGTCACAGCGACACGTTAACTATCAACGTCCCTGTCGATCCGCCCTGGCGTACTCACCAGGCAGGTGAAATGCTGATCAGCGTTACCGATTTTGGCGCTATCGGGTACTGGGATTACGTGAATCACAGGGAGAGTCCTGGCGGTGTCCGGTTTGAAGATTCACCACAGGGTCTTTTATTTCACGGTTCGGTGATGGTTGCGCACAATGATGAAGTATCGGATTGTGCATTTGGGGACATGGACAACAGGAGTTACGATTTTAATACTGTTATCGGCGGCAATATCCGTCCGGTAGAAACCGCGTCCGACAGCCAGGTTTATGTCGCGGAATATGCAGATGGAGATATCAGGATCAGGCAGACCACCTTATCCTTCCCTGATGATGAATCATACCTTATTATAACCCTTGATATTAAAAACCAGGGTAATGATACTGAAGAAGTTACAGCCGGTATTTTTTGCGACTGGGATATTCGTCCGAACATGGAAAATGAAGTTTTTTATAATCATGACCTGAAGTTATCTTATATGACCGGGACGATTGGCGCCGGTGGAATTACTGCCCTTGATAACGATTTGCCCCTAAATATCCGGGCAATTGATAATACTCTTTACATCTACCCTCGTGGCGTCCCTGACTTCAATGACTATGATAAACTCTTAATGCTTACCAGCGGAATGACAATGCCTGAATCCGATAATCCGGGAGACTGGTCGCACATCGTTGCAGTCGATCTGGGCGAAATAGCTGCTGATGAATCAGCCACAGCCCGGTTTGCCATAATCGCCGGACGTTCTGAGGAGGAACTGTTCAATGCAACAAGACGAGTGCGCACCATAGCAGGAGACGGTCCCTCGAAGCCGCCGCTCCAATCCGAAAACCTCCCGTCAAACTTCAGCCTCTCCCCCCCCCATCCCAACCCATTCAACAACTCGGTTAACCTGACCCTGAACCTGCCGGACGATGGATTTGTAACCCTCGAGGTACGAGATATCCTCGGACGCCACGTTGCCCTGATCCATCAAGATAACCTAACCGCCGGAAGCCACAAATTCACCTGGAAAGCTTTATCCAGCAACAATAAACCGGTCGCTTCAGGAGTGTACCTGGTAAAAGCCGCTTGGAATAACCAGAAAAAAGTAGCAAAGGTAAATCTTCTGAAATAATTCGGTGTCCTCTTTATGAGGACGGGTAGTACGGTTTACTTGTTAGCCAAGTTTCATTGTTGTTTTTCATGGGACGTCAAGCTTGCGGCTAATGTTCATTTATTGAAATCCGGTTATGTCATTAGCTCAGCTAAAGTAATAGTCGATCTTTGAACACAACGTGTCAAGAGTTTATCGAAAATATT
>Ga0208648_1000906_pt1 | contig 26931 bp, 17 predicted proteins | sample AntAceMetag02UKL_FD_184772 | JGI IMG/M metagenome (GOLD analysis project Ga0208648, IMG submission 184772) | Saline lake microbial communities from Ace Lake, Antarctica - Antarctic Ace Lake Metagenome 02UKL (SPAdes) (version 2) | ecosystem: Environmental > Aquatic > Non-marine Saline and...
CATCCTGTTTGTACCGCCGGAACATGTGATCGGGTTTGATGCAATACAATCAACGCTGTCTGCCAGTCCCATCCTGGATTTTAAAACAATAGTGAATAATACTGCTTCTAAAATAAAAATCCCAGGTCAGAAAATTCATATGGACAACTATATCAAGATTGGATTGGGTATTGATGCCGGTGGTACTTACACAGATGCAGTGATTTATGATCTTAAAGAAAATAAAACCCTTTGCAAAAGCAAATCTTTGACCACAAAATGGGATTTTACTAAAGGAATTCACAGCGCATTAAAAAAACTGGATCAGGAAAAACTGCTCCAGGTGGAATTAATTGCCTTGTCCACAACCCTTGCAACCAATGCCATTGTTGAAAACGAAGGTCAAAAAGTCGGTATGTTTCTCATGCCGCCCTATGGCCTTGGCATTGATAAAAATATATCCTTTCATCCCAAAATAGTTATTAAAGGACAGCTGGAAATCACGGGTAAAGAGGTCATTGCCATTGATCCGGATGAAGTCAGACAAAAAGCGTTAGAAATGGTTGAAAACAATGGAGTAACAGCCTTTGCAGTTTCTGGATTTGCAGGATCTATTAACCCTGAGCATGAAATCAAGGTAAAAGACATTATTCATGAACACACTGGCCTCTTTGTCAGCTGCGGCCATGAATTATCCGACACCTTAAATTTTCAGACAAGGGCTATAACAGCAATGCTCAATGCGCGGATTATCCCGCGGCTGGCAAGCCTGCTTATGGATATTGAAAAAGTCATGGCTGCTCTTGGTATTCGTGCCCCAATAGTCGTGGTAAAAGGTGATGGAACATTAATGAGCTCAACCATGGCCAAACAACGACCCGTTGAAACCATTCTCTCGGGTCCTGCTGCCAGCGTTGCAGGTGCAAGACATCTGACGGGAATTAAAGATGCCATGGTCGTTGACATGGGCGGAACAACAACAGATACTGCTGCCCTCACGGATAGCCTGGTAAACCTCAATGAAAAAGGATCAAATGTCGGGGGCCACAGGACCCATGTGAAAGCCCTTGAGATTCGAACGGCAGGCCTTGGCGGAGACAGTTTAATCGAATTTACAAAGGGCCAATTTTCCATTGGTCCCAAAAGAGTGGCTCCAATTGCCTGGCTTGGCCAAATGTACCCAGGGACTTACGAGGCGTTACAATTTTTAAATCAGAATCTGCATCGCCATGCCACCACCACTCGGAAAATGCAGATTCTTGCTTTGACAGGCTCTATAAAGCAATTTGAGTTGACGTCCATGGAAAAAAAAATTGTTTCCCTGCTTACAGCAAGACCGCATTCCATTGAGGAACTTGTTCAAAAAACCAATGTTCTCGCTGACTTCAGCCTTCCTTTGCAGCGACTTGAAGAAAATTTTATCCTGCAGAGATGCGGACTTACCTTAACGGATCTTTTACATATCACAGGGCAGTTTATTAAATGGGACACACAGATGGCTCAAGAATACTGCCAGATGTTTTGCTTTCTGACTAAAAAATCAATGCCTGAATTGACCAGGCATCTTCTGGATATGGGGGTTAACCTGTTAACCATTGAACTTTTAAAACGCCAGCTGGATGATGAGACAGATCCTGAAGCGATAAACACCTGCCCCGTATGTAAAGTACTGATAGATAATCTGCTGACCCATGAAAATCCTCATTATGAGGTTTCCATTAAGCTTAAACGTCCAGTTATCGGCATAGGCGCTCCCACTAAATTTTTCCTTCTCAAAGCAGTAAAACCCCTTGGTGCAAAAGCCATCCTGCCCGAGGATGCAGATGTGGCCAATGCCATAGGTGCCATTACCTCCAATGTGGTCATAAAAAAACAATTAAGGATTGTACCCGGGGACAAGGGCGAGTTTATAGTGGAAGGGATTGCAGGAACCCGTCACTTTAAAAACTTTAAAAATGCAGACCGGTTTGCCAGGACAAAATTGGTCAGGATTGTGAGGGAAAGGGCCCGAATTTCCGGGACCAGCTGCCAGGAAGTTACCCTGGAAACCCGCGACAAGATCCCAACCACTGCCAGCGGTGATCCGATTTTTATGGGAAGAACCCTTTATGCCAGCTTAACGGGCAGGCCTGACATTGTATTAAAAAAAAATAATTAAAAAACAAAAACAGGCCGGAAATAATACTTCCGGCCTGTTTTATGTTTAATTAACGATAAGGGCTTATTATTTCATCCACCAACGTTCGGCAGTTCTCATACCATCCATGGCCATGTGCCCTGAGATGGGTCCATGTCCCAGCTTATCTGAACTTGCTTCAACCATCTGGTTATACATTGGAACAATAGTTCCGCCGTCATCTTTGCATATTTCCTGCATATCATAGTACATTTTTCTGCGTTTAGTTTCATCCAGCTCTGCCCTTGCCTCTATCAGCAGTTTATTGAATTTTTCATTGTTCCAGTGTGTATCATTCCAGGGAGCGCCGGCTGCATAGGCAGTTGAAAACATCATGTCTTCAATGGGACGTCCACCCCAATAACACATGCACCACTCTTTTTTAATCCAGATATTGCTCCAGTAACCATCATCAGGTACCCGGACAACTTTTATGTTGATGCCGGCTTTTTTTGCCTGTTCCTTGACGAGGATGGCAGCATCCACTGCTCCTGCAAATGCTGCATCTGCAGCACTCAACTCAAAGACATGGTCAAGCATACCTGCTTTTTTCATGTAGAATTTAGCCTTTTCCGGATCATATTTTCTTTGCTCCAGACCTGTTGCACAATATTTATTGACCGGTGCGATAGGATGGTCATTTCCGAGCTGGCCATACCCCCGCAAAATTTGTTTCAATAATTCCTCGCGGTCAATCGCAAGCTTTAATGCCATGCGAACATTATTGTCGCCATAAGGTTTTTGATCTACCATCATGGGCATGGTGTAATGTGCAGTACCTGTTGTAGCTATTACATTTATTCCAGGCATTTTTTTCATGAGATGTACTGTTTTAAGCTCAACACGATCCATGTAGTTTATCTGACCCGTCTTTAACGCATTTGTTCTGGCATTGGTGTCAACAATGGACAGGGTTTCAACTTCATCAAAATGGGCTCTTCCCTGTTTCCAGTAATTGGGATTGCGTTTTGCAAAAGCTGAGACACCCGGCTCCCATTTTTCCAGCATATATCCCCCCGTACCGATACCCTTTTCAAATTCCGGACCTTCTGTTCCAACAGGGAAAATGCCCAAGTGATAATCACCCATGATAAACGGAAAATCAGCACTGCCTCCGGAAAGCTCAAAAATAACTTCATGTTTTCCATTGGCTTTGACGCTTTTAATAGCTTTTAAAATCCCTTTTGCTGCAGATTGTGATTTTTCACCAAGATGGTGCTGGACGGTAAATATGACATCTTCTGCTGTCAGGGGTTTTCCATTGTGAAATTCTACACCCTTGCGCAATTTAAAAGTCCACACTTTTGCGTCCGGAGTTGAACCCCAGGAAGTAGCCAGTTCAGGGATGGCATTAAATTTGTGGTCGATTTCCACAAGATTGTTTCTGATCTGCCAGTTGAGGTTCTGGTTCATGTTGGAAGTCAGTTTTGCCGGATCCATGGAATCCGTGGTTGACCCGCCAGTACACCCGAGTGTCAGACGTCCACCTTTTTTAGGAACAGACGCATGGGCTGTTCCTGCGAGAAGCGCAGGGGAAATCGCTGCTGCAAGACCAAGAGCTGAAACCTGTGTAACAAACTGCCTTCTACTAATTTTGTTTTGATTAAACATTTTAGTTAACTTTGATAGTTCTGACATGTTTTCTCCTCCTTGTTGCATTGTTAGATTAAATAAATATTGAAGCACGTTTTTCTAAAAGGTTGTCCAGCCAATCCGGATCCATTTCAGGAACAGATGCCAACAATTTATCCGTATACTCATGGTGGGGCGGGGTAAGGATTTCCTTTTTTTCCCCTTGCTCAACAATTTTGCCTTGGAGCATTATAACAATTTTATCTGCAATAGCTTTGACAGTAGCAAGATCATGGGTAATAAACAAATAAGCCATGTCTGTTTTATTTTGCAAATCCTGCAAAAGATCCAGTATGCCTTCTGCCACCAGTTGATCCAGGGCAGATGTGACTTCATCGCAAATAATCAGCTCTGGTTCGGCAGCCAGGGCGCGGGCAATGCAGATCCGCTGTTTTTCTCCGCCGGAAAGTTCTGTGGTCAATCGACCAATATAATGATCCGGATCAAGTTCGATGTCCATTAAAAGCTCTCTTATCCGATCTTCAGCCTTTTTGCCTTTGATTCCAAAATAAAATGCAAGGGGCCTGCCAATTACTTGCCTGACAGTCTGTTTTGGATTTAATGCAGTATCCGGCATCTGATATATCATCTGCATTTTTCTTAAATCATCTTTTTCTCTGTCCTTTAATTTTCGGGGAAGTTCTTTGCCTAAAAACTTTATGGAGCCATTAATGGCGGGAAGAAGGCCTGTAATAATCTTTGCCACAGTGCTTTTCCCACTTCCGGACTCCCCGACCAAAGCAACGGTTCTACCTTTTCTGACGGTCAGATCAATATCCTCAACTACATTCTTATCTCCTGTGTAAGTTGCGGCCACATCTTTGATATCCAGGATCACATCCATTTTTTCATGAATCGTTTTGTTTTCCCTTAAGGATCTGACATTTAACAATTCCCTGGTATATTTTTCTTTAGGATTTTTAATCAATTCCCTTGTTTCATTTACTTCAACAAGCCGGCCGTTTCTTAATACCATAATTCTATGGGCTACCTGGGCCACAACAGCCAGGTCATGGGTAATATACAGGGCGGCCTTGTTCATCTTTTCTGTTATTTCCTTGACAGCCGCCAGAACTTCAATCTGGGTTGTCACATCCAGTGCAGTTGTGGGCTCATCAAAAACAATGATATCAGGTTTGCAGGACATGGCCATAGCCACCATGGCTCTTTGAAGCTGACCCCCTGAAAGCTCATGGGGATAGCGGTATCCGATTTTTTCCGGACTGGGTAAAAACAAACGTCTGTAAAGCTCAATGGCTTCTTTTTCAGCCTTGGCGTGACTCATCAGTCCATGTTGAACGGGCGCTTCTGAATATTGTTTTATAACTCTATGGGCTGGATTAAAGGATGCAGCCGCACTCTGGGCCACGTAAGAAATCTTTGATCCCCTGACCACCCTCAAATCTTCCTCAGACGCTTCAAACAATTCTTTGCCGTCAAGATTTATGGATCCTGATGCAAGCCTGCACCCCTGGCGTGCATATCCCATGGCAGCCAAGCCGATTGTGGATTTGCCGGCACCGGATTCACCAATAAGCCCAAGGACTTCTCCTCTTTTCAAATCAAGGCTTATGTTATGTACAATAGGTTGCCATTGTTCTTCGTAAAAGGCTTCAATATACAGATTTTTTATTTCCAGCAAATTGTTCAATCTTATATTCCTTTCTATTCGTGCAGACCACTTGATAAATGCAAAAACCAGTCAACAATTAAATTGACACCCACGGTTAAGACGGCAATGGCTCCGGCCGGGATTAAAGGGATAAATATACCGAATGTAATGGCTCCGGAATTTTCCCTGACCATTCCTCCCCAGTCTGCCAGAGGTGGTTGAATGCCTAATCCAAGAAAACTTAAAGAAGCGATAAAAAGGAATACAAAACAGAATCTCAGGCCAAATTCTGCAATTAGCGGCGGAAGGGCATTGGGCAGGATTTCATGTCTTATGAGCCACCAGAGTCCCTCTCCTCTTAATCTGGCTGCCTCTACAAATTCCATTACTTCAATATCCATGGCAACTGCCCTGGATAATCTATAAACCCGTGTTGAATCTAAAATGGCTATGGTAAAAATCAAGGTGGGGAGAGATGACCCAAGAACGGATAAAATCATCAAAGCAAAAATAAGCGTTGGAAATGCCATGATGATATCAACAGCCCGACTTAAAAGCTGATCAGTCCAGGCTCCTTTAACTGCCGCAATAAAGCCTAAAAATGATCCCACCAGAAATGAAAGCATCGTTGTGATAAATGCAAGCGCAATCGTATTCCTTCCACCGTAAACCATTCGGGTGAAAAGATCTCTTCCGATATGGTCGGTCCCAATATAAAACTGGGCAGAGGAACTTTCCCACACATCCCCAACCACACTGGTTTCGCCATAGGGTGCTATCAAAGGTGCAAAAATAGCGACCAGGATATTCAGTATGACAATACCCATACCAATTCGGGCTGAAAGGGGAGATTGTCGTAATAATTTAAGCACTAAGGAGCTCCTTTTTAAATTTGGGATTGTCTCAGTTTCGGGTTGGAAAGCATGGACAAAATATCAGCCAAGAGGTTTAAAAAAATATAAACAATCGAAAAGACCAATCCTGAAGCCTGGACAACGGGAAGATCTCTTTTGGCAACGGAATCAACCAATAATTGCCCCAGGCCGGGATATACAAACACCACTTCAACAATGACAACACCTACAATAAGATATGCCATGTTGACTGCAATAACATTGATCACAGGAGACAACGAATTGGGAAATGCATGAAGGACAATTATTCTGAATCGTTTAATCCCTTTGATCTCTGCCATTTCAATATATGCACTGGCTAAAACATTGATTATGGCCGCCCGTGTCTGACGCATCATGTGTGCTGTCACAACAAAGGTAAGTGTCAGGGAAGGCAGTATAATGGAATATATTTTGCTGCCAAGCCCCATGTTTGGTTCAGTGACTGCCAGGCTGGGGAAAATATTGAATTTAACGGACAAAAGACTGATCAGAATATAGGCTATAAAAAATTCCGGGAAAGAAATAAACGAAAGAGTGGTGGTTGAAATCAGTTTGTCAAAGAAGGTATTCCGATAAAATGCTGCAAGCATACCTAAAAGAAGTGCCAGAGGAATTGCAATCACGGCTGTGGACAGTGCTAAAAACAAGGTGTTGCCAAGCCGCCAGCCGATTAATCCGGCAACAGGCCTGCCATTGGCAAGGGAATTGCCGAAATCACCGTGTACAAAGTCGTTCAGCCATGCGCCATATCGGATATGCGGCGGCAAATCAAGTTTTAGCGCTTTCCGAAATTGCTCAACCGTCTCAGGTGTTGCTCCCTGACCCAGAACGGTTTCAGCGACGTCCCCGGGCAGCAGCTCCACTCCGATAAAAATAATAAGCGAGATAATAAATATAGTTATCAGGCTTGCTCCACTACGTTTGAAAATTAAGATTAAAACATTTTTCATAGATGAACCTAATTTTTTTTATTATTGCTATTTTTCTCAGTCAGAAACATATCGAACACTAATTGGTTTGTCAAATGCATATTTATGTTCTTTTATATTAAAGGACCTTTTTCACCTATCGCCGGTGGGCTGTTCTGTGCTTACTTCCACCATGGCATGGGGATCGGACCCATATTTTACCTCCTGATAGTAAAAAATTTTTTATTAAATCTAAAGTATAATGGAATATTAATTGTGCATATGTGAAACAGCAAATTTTATGCCAGATGGATATCAAAATTATAATATACTGATTTGATAGCGTTTATTGAGTTGTAGCAATTGGTACCAAATAAAATTTGAGTCAAATATGATTTTATCATGATTGGATAACATCCTGAAATAAAAGAATATATTTTATAGTTTCAGGAGCTTCCAAAATTGATTCGATAAAATTAGGCATGATATCAATTGGTTATGTGTGAAAATATTTTTTGAAAAGCAATAGTGAATCAAAATAGAATTGTGACGGCCATAGTTTGGCTTGACAAAAAAATCAATAAATGGAAATTTTGTTTTCGCTAATCAATGGGGAGCCCCACCACTTCACAATGGGCACAATAAAGCAGTTTGCCAAAGGTAGTGCCTATTCGATGATGTGGCCAACATGAAAAACAATAAAAAACAAAACCTGGATCCAGGATTATATCCCATCAACCCCCTTGATGCATGGGGAACGGGGAATAATTATGAAAGTATCTATGAAAACTGTCTGCAGGCATTGGTTGATGATAAAAACACAGCCATTACACTTCAGAGGAAATCAAAGATCACAATATGCCTGTCTGTAAAGCCGCTCTAAGTCTTCCTGGGTTGGAACACGGGGACTTCCATACGTGTTATCATTTCCAAGGGCTAATGTGGCCATTTTGGGAATCATTGCCGGATCATGCTTTTCCTTGGTCAAACGGATAGGCAGATCAAGGGATGCTGCAAATTTTTCCATTGCCTCTGCGGCCTTATCAGCCGCATCCAGTTTGCCAAGCCCCTGAACATTTTCCCCCATTGCCTCTGCCACATCAATCATCCTGTCTACACATGCCATGGTATTGAATCGCATAACCGGCCCCGCCATAATTGCAAGGGTTTCACCATGACTTAATCCGAATTTTGAGGTCAGCTGAAGCCCTGATGCATGGATCAGGGCACAGCCCGTATTCATTGCAAAACCGGCTTCCATTGCACCCAAAAGCATCTGTTCTCTTGCTTCCATGTCGTTTCCATTTGCCACGGCCCGGCCAAGAAATCTGAAAATTCGTTTCATTGCTGTAATGGCATACATATCCGTCTGGGGCATCTTGTAACGGTGATAGTAGGCTTCAAATCCATGGATCAGGGCATCAAATCCCGTTGAGGCGGTCAGTTTCGGCGGCATGCTCACCGTCATCTCCGGGTCCAGTAAGGCAATTTTCGGTAGGCACATCCATCCACCGCAAAACCCTTTATAATTTTCAATTGTATTGGTTACCACGGTCCAGGCCCCCACCTCACTGCCGGTTCCGGAAGTTGTCGGGATCATGATCGTTGGAGGAATTGCATTTTTATTGGGCGTGTCATAGGGATCAGATACATAGTTGAGAGCAAAATTATCCCTGATTGAACCCGGGTTTGTCGCTATGATTCCGATTGATTTGGCCGTATCCAGATTACTGCCACCGCCAACACCAATAATGACATCACATTTTTCTTCCTTGTAAATTTTACAGCCATTGTCAATCTGCACATCCGTTGGGTTGACATCGCTATCCAGATAAAGGGTGTAGTCAATGTTTTTCTCTTTTAAAGATTTTTCAATGGATTTGAATGGCTCAAGGCCGGCAATGATCTTATCTGCCACTAAAAAAACCTTTTTACCGCCCATCTGCTGGACGTAAGTTCCTGTATCACGAACCACCCCACGGCCGAAAATTACTCTTTCCGGGCTCATGAACAAACTTCCTTTAAGTGCCATTATTTTTCTCCTATATTTATCAAATTTATTGATGTTTCTTAAACTATTTTCCTGCAAGTATTGTCATTAATTCGTCTATATTTGCAAGTTTATCAAAATCCAGAATCATTTTAACAGCCTGGTTTATCTTGTCATCATCAAGAACAAAGGAAGCTTGAGTCCTGAACTTGTCCTCAACGTCTTTCACAGACAAAGGATTTCTGGGATCACCAAAGGAAATCTCAACAAATTCTACCAAAGAGTCACCTTTCTGTGTGATCACCTCTACCCTTGCCGTCAGTTCCTCATTTTCCACATATACCCTGTCCAGCTCCGGATCAACATTCACTCGTACCTTTGCTGCAAGATCTATGATGGCTCGATTGTCCAGGTTTTCCCGGGTGTACCAGCCAGGGCCTGGTTTTTCTCCCATCATCACCATTGCCGCAGTATAGGGGATGCAGAACTGCGCATCAACAACGCTGACAGGTTCATACACTTCCTGGGATTTTACCCAGGAAAATGAATTGATGATGATCTCTTTAATATCTGCAGGGGCAAGCTTGTTTTTCTGTTTTATCAATTTTATGCAGTCCAGGGCCGGGTGTTGCCATCGACAACAGGAATAGGGTTTAAAGCTCATATCATTCAGGATTACATATTCATGACCCAGCCCGGCTGTCATTTTTTCAAAATCACACTGGTCTGAGCCAGCCATGATCCAGAAACCATTGTCCCCGTCCAGAATATACCGGTTTCCGATAAACCCGTTTTCAGCCAGAACTGCTGCCAGGGTTCCGGTCCAGCAGGGCCAGCCTGTGGGTTCCTTGACCCAGTGAATGGGCCGTTCTTTTATATCCCATCCCCATTTTTGAGTATTGGGCAAAGGAGCCGTTGCTCCGGCAACGCCAAAGGCATTGAACATCTGGTCTGTATTCAGATTCATTGTTTTGGCAGCAGCTACAACTGCTCCGAATGTCTGCCAGGTACCTACTCCCCAGACCTTCTGCAACCTTTCATGGGTGGGTTGGATTCCAAGGCCGATACGATTACCCACATCATAAGCCGTTATGATGGCAGTAAGAATTTGTTTTCCTGTGGTCTGTTTCCATTCTCCCACGGCCAGGGCGGCCGGTATGATTGATGATCCGGGATGTCCAATGCCGTTGGCAAGATAGGTATCATCAAAATCCAGTGCATTGGCATTGGTTCCATTGACAAAGGCCGCCTGGATGCAGGGAACCTTGTTTCCCCCTCCAATGAGGGTTGCTTCCTTACTGCCGCCCATTTGCTTAAAAGGGGCAAGAACACTATTTCCAATGGGGGATCTACTGCCTCCCAGGGAACAGCCAAGGTTGTCTAAAAGATGTAATTTAGTTTTTTCGATCACCTCTTTGGGAAAATCTTCAAATTTGGTCCCAACGGTATATTCTACCAGAGTTTTGGTTACCCACTCCTGCATGGTACAAATCTCCTTTTTAAACATGAATCCGGTCCATAAGGGCTCCGGCAACAAATAGTTCAGTGACACTAAGGCCGATATCACATTGTTAATGATTGAACTAAAATTTACATTTTACTGCTCAAACACCTCATCTATTTCATCATAGGACACATCAAATACAGTGTTGTTGGGTGAAACCTTTTCAGTGCCCATGAATTCGGGCAGACGATTATCCTTTGACGTGAACCCGGCCTTTTCATTAAATTCTTTTTCCATAACCAGTACATTTTTACCAAATTCAATATAATCCTTCGTGGCCATCTTCCATCCATAGGTGGCATTCACCATATTGGCCATGGACTCAACACCGCCATTATCTTCCGTGGCCACGTCGGTCACGGCAAAACAAATGCCTATTGTATCAATAAATCCCATAAAATTCTGACTGTCCCTGGACATTCTTGCCTTGCCCTTTGGATCCCTGTCTGTTTCGCTGAAAACAGCTGCAAATCCAGCGGTATGATCCGCCCCCATGGTGCTTGTTGCATAGGTTACGCCAAGACCCTTGAGTACTCTTGGATCATAGCCTGCCATTGACTGTCCCTTGACCACAGGAACCCGCACTACCCCATAGGCTTTACCCGTCACTTCAGTCCCGCTGCCCAGAATTCGTCCCATAGGCGAGCACTTGCCGATCTCTTTAATCAACTCAATGGCACCATTGGCATCCCCAAATGATTTAACACCACCCTCCATGGCCACAGCAATGGCACAGCCGGTTTCCATGGTATCGATACCATAATCGTCACACAGGCGGTCCATTTGAGCCAGAGCGTCAAGGTCGTCAATACCGCAATTGGAACCCAGGGCAAAAAGCGTTTCATACTCCAGAGACGAGGTAACATACTTGCCATCAATATCAACATAGACATTTGAGCACTGAATAATGCATGTGGAACAACCAGAATGATTATATTTTCCTCCGCGTTCCTTGATGGTCTCGTAAAGGGCCTTGCCATTTATTTTTGAAACCCCCTCAAACTGGCCCTGGCGGTAGTTATAAGAAGGCAGAGCCCCCAGATCGTTGACCGGATCCATGATCAGGTTCATGCCGTATTTTGCATATTCTCCGGTTTTAGGAGCTGTATACTCGGATTCAACAAGCATATTCTTAAGAAATTTAGAAGCATTTTTAAAAGCCTCCTTGTCATGGATCTTAACGCCGGGCGCATCCGCTGGATCCACTATAATGGCTTTTAATCCCTTTGATCCCATAACCGCCCCGAGCCCGCCACGACCGGCGTGCCGGCAGGGACGTCCGTCAGGATCTGTAACGGCCACCGTAGCGCTGGAAAGTCTGTTTTCTCCTGAAGGACCTATTGATATGATGCTTACCTTATCGCTGTACTTTTCTTTTAATTTTTCCACCAGATCATAATTACCCAGGCCTTTCAAATCATCGGCCGGCATAAGTTCAGCACCATCTGTATTCACTATAAGACTATATAAATTTTCTCCTGCCGGAAGGTTCTCGATAACAATTCCGGCAATCTGCATCTTGCCCAGATACAGGGCTGCAGTGCCTCCGACATTGCTCTCCTTGATGGTTCCTGTCAGAGGACTTTTGGCACCGATGGAAAGGCGGCCTGAATTAACACAGGAGGTTCCGCTCAAAAGCCCCGGAGCAATGACTATTTTGTTTGAAGCGCCAAGGGCATGGCTGTTTGGATTTACTTCAGATGCAATGATCGCTGAAGTCAGACTCCGACCCCCTGCCTTGGGATATTGTTCATCCACATCCTCGGTTATGCAAGTTCCCTTTGCCATATCAACTCGTAATAATTTTCTCATGCATCTCTCCTTTTTTTATCCCTTTGTTATTTCTTTTTTGCGGCAATCAACAAATGCCATCAATTCCTTTTCGATCGCGGGATCAATATAAGGCTTTTCATAGGATGACAAGCGCTTGGTTTTATATTCTGCAGCTCTTTCCCAAATTTGCTTTTTACCATTTTTTTTCCACTTTTCATATCCACCCCTTACAGCCAGCTTTGGGATGAAAAATTCTGTTTTAAACTGGAAAAAAGTTTCAGGGAATGTCAGGTAAGCGCCTCCAATACCTGCCCTTTTTATCTGGTCCATGGCAAGGGTTGCATCCGTGACTTCCAAAGGTCTTAAAACCCTTTTGATATACCCGCAATTTTCTTCATCAATCAGAAATTTTTCAAAACTCATGGCATTAAAACAGGCCAGGATACCGCAGGACTGGTCCAGCATGTTAACCCCGGATGCCAGAGCCGTAAACAGACTGATGCCAGACTCGATTCCCGCCTGCATATCCGGTAAGAATGAATCTGTGACAGACCCACCAGCTTTGCACGGAAGACCATAAAAATGGGCTATCTGGGTATTGGCCTTGATGATAATGCTGGCCTCAGGCCCTCCCAGGGCCATTGCACCGCTTAGCATGTCCGTGGATGTGCTGTTGCCGCCGAAAACGCAGGGGAGCCCCGGGTGGATGATCTGAGCAAGGGCAATCCCTGCCAGAATTTCTGCCGTAATGACGGCCAAGGTGCCGGCAATGGTCACCGGTCCCGTGGTTCCGGCCATGGCCGCACTGGGAAATTGCAGGGGTTGCCCCAGACGTGCATATTCGATGAGCGCACCAGCCATTCCTTCGGCATAGATCAGGGGGGAAACCGGGTTTATTTTTGCAACGACGACGGGTTTATTCAGAATTTTATCCCTTCCGCCCCAGAGAATGCTGAGCATCTCAATGTTGTCCAGGGCTTTTTGCCTGTCCTGGGGGCTTGCCATGGTTGCTTTGTCACTGTACAAAAGATTGGCTAAAAACATGTCAAGGTGGGAAGAATCTGGCGGAATATCAGACGGCATGACCATCAAATACCCCATCATATCAAGGTATTCGGATGTATGCACCAGCTTGCAGAAATTAATATAATCTGCCATCACGGCATTGCGCTGTTCACCATCCGTGTCTATGATAAACGGCGCACCATATCCGGGAAGAAGCGCATAGTCTTTTCCTCCTATGGACACATCCTTTTCGGGGTTTCTGGCATGGACAACAAACCTGGATGGTACGGTTGAAAGCCGCTCCATAATCTGTTTTTCTTTAAAAAAAATAGTTTTCCCATCAACTTTAAACCCGTTTTCCTTAAAAATTTCCAGGGCTTCAGGATCATGAAAAGCAACCCCTATATCCCGAAGGATCTCCATGGCTGCATTATGAATTTTATTTATTTCAGATTCACTGAAACCGGTCATTCGTCGAAACATAAAGACTCTCCTTTTTTACATTTGAATTGTGAATAGCAAACTATGTGCCAACTATGCATATAAGTTATAATACTCTGATTTATAAGGTTTTATTGAATAATGAAGACAACGATCCACTCATATCTGATTCAGATATGAGTGGATCATGATTGGGTAAGAGGCCGAAATCAAAGGATATATTTTAAGTGTCATTATTTGTTCAGAATTGATTTGATAATATTATATTATAATATCAAATGGTTATTTAAAATACTTTTCTTTTGAACATCAATATTGACTCAAGGTTTCTGGTCCCATCTAAAATGAAATAATGTAAAAACTGTCTAATCCACTAATAAACTCAGCTCCTTTAGAATCGGGTCGAAATGCGGGTTGACATGTTTGTACACCTTGTCATTGAGTTGGTTGTAGAACGCGGTGTTTGCAAGGTTGGGTATGAACTCATCATCCGTATGAACCATTTTTTCTACGGCTTCTTCATAGGAATTAAACGCGTTGACAGCCATGCCCGCATTGATGACACAACCGATGGATGCCGAGCCTTTCATTTTATTGCGACTGGCCGCGACCCCGAAAACATCGGCAAAAACCTGCATGAATAAATTGCTATTGGCGCCACCGCCGGAAATGATCAGGTGCGTGATAGGCGTTTCCAGCTCCTGGTTCATTTTATCCATATGGTTTTTCACGGTAAACGCAATGCCTTCCAGAATAGACCGATAGATATGAGCCCGGGTATGACGTCCGTCAAATCCAAACATCACGCCTTTTCTATACACGGCTGCCGGCGGGGGAGCCCAGTCATGTACAGTCAAAAGCCCTTCGCAGCCGGCCGGGATTTTCTCACCTTCCCGGTTAAATAACTCTTCAATGGTTATCCCCTGGTTTTTGGCTTCATTCATGATGCCTTCACCAAATTGATCGCAAAACCAGCTGATGGTCCACATGCCCCGTCGAACACCCATGCATTCATACAGGTAGCGCCCTGGAATGGATGCCTGAAATGCCCAGAAGTTTTTTGCATCTTTCTTTCTTTCATGGCCATGGACCAGAGCCCCGATATAGGTCCCTAAAGAAATAAGTCCGATACCCGGGGCGAGAGAGCCCGCGCCCAAAGCTTCCACAGCCTTGTCATGGGCTGTGGCAACAACGGGTATCCCGGGCGGCAGCCCGATCGTATCTGCGGCTTTTTGGCTCAGGTACCCCAGTATTTCCCCTGGTTTGACCACATCCAGCAGCATCTTTCTGGGTACATTGCATTCTTTGATCAACTCCTCGTTTGTACTCCAGTCCAGGGTGTCGTCATCCATTGCCCACCATCCGATATAATTGGCACAGGTATCTTTAAATTCACCTGTCAACCGATGGGTGATATAGCCGGAAGTTGTGGTGACATATCTGACATTCCCATAAGCGGGTTTATATTCATAGGGTGTATTGAGGCGTTTATCCATCCAGTCAATCACGGGATAGGCCAGTTCGCCGTTTTCCTTGAGAAGCACGCGACAGCATCGGATGATACAGATCCCCATGGATAAGATATCATGGACATTTCCTTTAATCTCATCATTAAACCGTGTCATCACTCGATGAAAGGCAATTTTAAGTGCATCCCACAGGTCGTCATCCGGATGTTCTGCCAGTTGCGGTGACGGGATATCCATTTTGCGCAATGCCTGGCTGCCTTCACACACAATATTGCCTTCCAGATCTATTATGATCACCTTGGCACTTTGGGTGCCGACATCCACCCCCATCAAATATTTTCTAGTCATTCTTTGGTTTCCATTTAAAGTTGTTGTTATTATTTTATTGTCAATGCAAATCCAGCATATTGCCGGGATTCCATAATCCATCGGGATCAAGTTGTTGCTTTACGCTGCAAAGTATTTTCAACCGTTGGGGTAAAGGAATTGATTTAAATAAATCTTTTTTAATTTTCCCAATGCCATGCTCTGTCACGACACTGCCTTCTTTAGATAAGATTTTTATTGCCCAATCTTTAATAAGTGCCCGCCCTTTTTCAAATTGATGATAATCCTGTGGCAGTATATTGACATGGAGATGTCCTTCAGCTGCATGACCGAAAATAGCGGCCGTGAGTCCACAGGCTCGAAGATCCCGGCAATACATCTCAAGCACTTCAGACAAAGAACCATTTTTAAGGCAATAATCCGTCCCAAGTTTGGTGATCCGGGAATCTTTCTGTCTTGCCTTGTCAATGAACCGGTTGACTGATTCAGCAGCAGCATGACGGAAGATGCGAAGCCGCTCAATTTCCATCTCGCCGCAAAAGGCCCAGGTGTTGTCAGGATCACAATCATATTGGATTGCTGTTTCCAATAGCTTTTCAGACTGCGCTTCAACCTCTTCTGTGCTGTTCCCATGGATTTCCATATACACGGCCGAGGTGAGACTTTTATCCCAATCCGGTAATTGCTTTAACTGGCTGTTCTCTTGTTTATATTCCCGGATACACTCAAGTGTGGTTTGATCCATAAACTCAATGGCCACGATGTCAGTGTCGGGTTCTGTTTTTTGTCTTTTTTGTTTTTGCCTTTTTTGCCGATTTTTTTTGAGGTCAATCCCTTGAATAAAATTAACGGCCCGGGACTGGTCCTCAAAGAAAAAAACAATGCCCCACAGCTCTTTGGGAAAAGGCTGCAGGGATAATGTCAGTTCGGTAATCACGCCTAACATGCCTTCGCTGCCCAGGTACAGATCCAAAAGGTCGTTTCCATCCATAAAATTCTCTGAAGACTGGCTTTGAAGGGTAGCCCGATCCAGTTGAATTGTCTTCCCTCCGGGTAATGGGAAGACTCCTTGTGAAAAAATATATTGACCCCGTGTGATTGAATGAATTTCTCCATTGGCATCTACCACGCGAATACTTTTGATATGAAGACTGGCCGATCCATAATAAAGGGCACAGATACCCCGGCTATTGTTGGCGGCAATGCCGCCAATGGATGCTGATCTTTCCGATGGATCAGGCGGCCAGAATAACCTTTCCGATTTTTTAAAAACTTCCAAAGCCGCAAGAGCTTTTTGGTCCCAGCCATTACTATCAAAACCACTGCTATAAAGCTGTTGATCCAGGTCTGATAAACTGATTCCCGGCTGAACACGTATGAAAAATTTACCATCCTGATCAAGTTCCAGACCAGTTACCCTGGTCATTTTTGACAGGTTTAGAATATGACCGCACAGGGGTACAGCTCCACCCACAATTCCAGTCCTGCTGCCCTGCACTGTAATGGGTGTTTTTAGTTCCAGCAGGGTTTTTACAATGGCCTGAATTTGTGTTTCGCTTTCCGGAAAAGAGATGCTCTCAGCCTTTCCAGAGGTGCGAGACTCATCTTTTAAATAATCTTTGTGCCGGTCTTCCAAGGGTTTAATTAAATTCTCTGGTTTCTCTAATTTCTCTGGTTTCATTGCGTCGTATCCTCGATGCAACCATGTGATGAATCCTTTTTGTCTTTCTCGACCAAGATCACCTTTTCCAATTCTAAAAGGACTGTCGCAAGATCGCCCACAATTCCGACATCTGCAATTTGAAAAATCCGGGCTTTACTGTCAATATTGATAGCCACGATAAATTCACTGCTTTTAATACCCACACTAAAAACACCTGTACCGGAAACACCCGCTGCAATACAGAGTTTTGGCGATATGATCAACCCTGATGCGCCGATCAATCGGTTCATATCAGCCCAGGCATTCATCACCACGGGACGACTGGCACCAAATTCCGCACCAATGGTGTTTGCAATACCCTGCAGAACATCCACTGTTTCTTTGTTATTTGCTCCCTGGCCCACCACGAGCACCAGATCTGCATCAGCCAGTCCGGTTTTTGGCTGATCCAAAATTGTCAGACTCTCTTTTACCCACCAGGGTTGAGTCTGATCCAATGTGATAGTTTCCATTTTTAAAAGTTCACACGGGATCATATTTACCGGACGGCATGGCTGTTTTGCAACGGACAGGCAATAGGGGGAAGACTCTAAAACAAATCGTGCTGTTAAATTGTTTCCATACACGGGTTTTATTATCTCAAGCCTAGCCGATGTCAAACTGCAGTCTTCAACCTTAAGAACCGAACTGCCATTAAGGCGATATGCCAGTCGAGTTGCAAGCTCTTCGCCTAATCCATCACTGCTAAACATTAACAAATCCATTGGATATTGACCCATTAAATATACCAGAGAATAAAGATAAGATTCCGGCGAATGAGCATATTCCACCTTTATCAGTTTAATGTCTGACAAAGGACAGGAAATTTCAGGTAAGAATTCGGGTTGTTGATCATGGTAAAACAGCCACAACTCTACACTGGAAAACCTTGTCCCCATATTGTTCAGCATCACGTTGATTTCATGGACCTGCTGTTGTAATGAAGTTATGTCAAAAGATAACACAATTGCGGCTTTCATAAGGACAGCCTCTCTTTGAGGTATCGGTCATAGAGGCACTGGGCCTGTTCTTGAGCAGTTTTGCCCTCCAGAAAAGCACAGGATTTCCCTGGCTTTTGCCCGTGTAAATCCATAAGAGTTTTGTCTTTGTTGAGCAATGCTTCATTATCAAGCCCCAGGTCAATGTTGGACAAAATGGTCAATTGCTTTTTTTTAGCATTTAATTTCTGTTTCAGGGTTGGGACACGAAGATAGGGAGAATTCAGGGAATGGCCCATGATCAAAACCATGGGCAACTTGATAGTTTGCTTCAAAATTGCCCCATCAATCCGGCTTTTAACTTTCAGGCAGTCAGGTGATTCAGCCATAACCACATCAATTACCTCTCTAATGCAGGGCCATCCTAATTGCTCGGCAACAAGAAATCCCGTCTGGCCATTGTCACCTTCCCCTCCCTGCATACCCAGGACCACGAGCTTTTGACCCTCTTGTTTAATGTACCTTGAAATCAAATGAGAGATAACTAAGGGATTAAACCTCAGGTCCAGCCTGTTGTTGCAACAAATTCGCACAGCATGATCGTAACCAACTGCCATTAAATGTTTGAGAAAAAGGTCACCCTGCCCATCATCCACGGTTATTGCCGTGAGTTCTGCTGGATCTGATACATTTTCCAATTGTCGGGAAAGCTTTAAAGACGTTTCCAAAGCACTTTCGTCAAAACAATTGAAAACACGTCTGACAAAACTCATATCAACAAAGTGACGTTCATCCCATTCCCAATCTTTGTGGGACAACCGATCGTAATCTGCTATAATTTTAAAACAGACCGCAATTTTCATTATTCCACCGGGTAAATAGTCCCTGTGTTCATGATGCCATTGGGATCAAACTGATCCTTTAACCCTTTTAAAATATAATACGCAGACCCATGTTCCTGTTTGGTCCAGGAAGTCCGGTATTTACCGATACCGTGATGGTGCACCATTGAACCTCCTGCCTTCAGGGTTTCTTCCACGATCAAGGCATTTAAAGCGATATGGTACTTGTTGATTTCTTCCTCTGGTTTACAGTCCTTTACATCGTAGTCATAAACAAAGTACAGATTGGTTCCGGTCTGATAACTATGGGAAGAATGGCCACCTAACATTGTTAAATCTTCAATATGGGGGTATTCCTCCCGGATCCGTTTGATGGCGTTTTCATAGATGGTGTTGATGCAGTCCCAGTTGCCCGACACTTCCGTGGTGAATCCGATGTGAAAATTTTTTCGGATGAGTTCACGCTCTTCAGCAATTTTTTCCGGCCCCCAGTTTAAATGGTTAAACCAGTTCTCAATGAGCCTGCTGTCAATTTTCCGACATTCTTCATGTTTTTCAACAATCTCTGCAATACCCTGGGCCGTGGCACGGGCCATGTGCTCATTGCCTTCTGCCATGAACATCAGAACGCATTTGTCTGGTGCAAACTGGTCAAAGCTGTGCTGGACGCCATCTTCCGCATCATAGAGGCGCGCAACCGAAGGGCGATACCCTTCCACCATGACTTCCCGCAAAACCTCAAACCCCAATGACATGTCATCCAATGCCCAGGCAAGGAACTCATTGTTTTCAGGAAAATATCTGTAAATTTTAACCGTTACTTCAGTGATATAGCAAAGTGCTCCTTCGTTACCGATAATCACATGGCGGATGTCCGGGCCGCATGATCTGCGCGGAACATTTTTAATCCGGGTAATCTCTCCATTGGGAAAAACGGCTTCCAGACCGATGACCATATCCTCAATGGCACCATAAAGGGTAGAAAACTGACCAATACTGCGGGTTGCAACCAGTCCTCCCATATGGGCAAGGGGTTTGGACTGGGGGGAGTGACCTGTTGTAAAGCCCTGCTCCCGGAGACGGTCTTCCAGCTCGCCAAGATTCACCCCGCACTGGGCCGTTGCCAGCATATTTGTCTCATCAATCTTAATGATTTGATTCATTTGCGAGCCATCAAGAACCACCGAATTTTCAACAATGGTTTCCAGACCACCCTCTGTGGCTGTTCCCCCGGTCTTGGCAACTGAGTTGATTTTATTTTCGTTCAAGAATTTTAATACATCAGAAACCTGGTTTGTGTCTGCAAGTTTTACCACTGCCGCAGGAATGGGGGTGCTGTAAACACCAAAAATCGTTTCAAATTTTTTGTAACGGTCGTGGCTGTTTTCCTTTAAAACCTGCTCATCCGTGATCACACGTTCCTTACCAACAATATTTTTTAGATGCTCGACAATAGCTTCCCTTGTTAATGTCATGTTGATTCCTTTTAATGAATTGTTATTCAATTGTCTTCAAGTCTATCGTACCAGGTAGCCCCCGTCAACAACGAGCACATGACCATTCACATAGTCAGAGGCCCGGCTTGCCAGGAATACAGCAGTTCCCATCAAGTCCTGAAGCTCACCCCATCGATTGGCTGGGATATGATCCAATACCCTTTTATTGGTTTCAGGGTTGCTCCTGGTTTTGGTGGTGAGTTCCGTGGCATAATATCCTGGTGCAATTCCATTTACCTGGATATTATATTGTGCCAGTTCATCGCAATAGGTCTTGGTCAGTCCGGCAATGCCATGTTTGGTTGCAGAATAGGCGACAGACCATTGCCCTCCCAGATAAGAAAATAAAGAGCAGATATTGATTATCTTGCCGCTTTTCTGGGGGATCATTATTTTGGCGGCTTCGTGGCTTAATTCAAATGCAGCCGTGAGATTGACTGCGATCATGGGATCCCAGTCTTTGCGATCAAATTCCAATACTGAATTTAACAAACAAATCCCGGCATTATTGATTAAAATATCAATGGCTCCGAATTTTTTTACACAGGCCTCGATAATTTGTTTTGGCGCGCCTGGTTCCGTGATATCAATCTTCATCAATTCAACGGCATTTCCCTGTTTTTCAATTAATTGCCTGGCCTGTCCATCATCCATGACAGCGCTTGGAATAAAAAGATTTGCACCGGCTTTTGCCAAAGCAGTTGAAAAAGCCAGCCCAAGTCCGCTGTTACCACCGGTCACAATGGCTGTTTTTCCCTTTAAGGAAAAAAAATCCATGGAAAACTTATCAATACTCATTGGTTCAAACTCCCTTTAAAAAATTATTAAGACAAGACATTTTTTGTATTGGTTTAAATTCCTATTCCAGCTCTGTTGTTCACGATTCACCATGTCCTTAAAAAGTAAAACACTCTATATATCCGCAACCAATATTCCATAGTTTGTAATTTGTAAAGTATTTTCCCAGGGTATTAAATAATTTCGACTTGCGCGGATAGATCAGTAAAAGTTATGCTGGTTTTTGAAAAGACTTGTTTTTTGACACCTCTTTGTGAAATCTTAGATAAAAGAATAAAAGACCTTGTCCAAAATACCATGGCGCATACAAAAAAAATCTGGCAGGAGAATAATGAGAATAACAGATACAGACAATAATTTTGACCTGGTTGTCATAGGAGGAGGTATAACAGGAGCAGGAGTTTTTCACGAGGCAGTGAACATGGGACTTAAAACCATTCTCCTGGAAGCAAAAGATTTTGCATGGGGTACTTCAAGCCGTTCTTCAAAAATGGTCCATGGCGGCCTTCGTTACTTAAAGCAGGGTAAATTTCTTTTAACAAGATCTGCTGTAAGAGAAAGGGAACGTCTTTTAAAGACATATCCAGGCCTTGTCAACCCCCTGAACTTTCTAATGCCTATTTATAACGACTACGGCCCTAAAAAATCATCCATGAAAATCGGGCTTTCAATTTACAGCTTTATGGCAAGACAAAGGCAGCATCAAAGCTTTACAAAAGACCAGACTTTAAAATTTATTCCGCAGATAAGAAATGACAACCTTGTGTCATCCGTTGGCTTTAAAGATGCCCAGGTGGATGATGCAAGACTTGTTTTAAGACTGATCAATGACGGCTGCCTGGCAGGCGGGACTGCATTGAATTATACAAAGGTCATTGGAATTGAAAGGGATAATAAAGGCAATGTTGCTGCAATAAATGCCCTTGATACAATAACCGGTCACAAAGCTGAGCTTAAAACAAAAACTGTGATAAATGCCACGGGAGTCTGGGCTGAACAATTGTATCCATCTCCTGTAAAAGGATATCATTTAAGACCATTAAGGGGCAGCCATCTTATTTTCCCCGAGGACATTTTACCCCTGGACCGGGTCATAAGCTTTGCCCACCCAGAGGATTTAAGGCCGGTTTTCTTTTTCCCCTGGAACGGGTGCAATATCCTTGGAACAACGGATGTTGACCATGAAGACAATCTTGATCAAGAGCCCTTTGTCACAGATGAAGAAGCATCTTATTTAATTTCCGGCCTGAAATTTATTCTGCCGGATCTTGATATTTCCTTAAAAGATTGTATTTCATCCATTGCAGGAATAAGGCCTGTTCTTTCAAAAAAGAAAAAAAAACCATCCAAAGAATCAAGGGAACATGTTGTATGGGAGGACAAAGGCCTTGTGACCGCGACGGGTGGAAAACTCACCACTTTCCGCCTTCTGGCTCTTGATGCCCTGGATGCTGCAAAAAAATATCTTCCACAACATTTAAAAACACAGGCCCAAATTGCCATTCAAAAACCTGAAATGAATAATAATTCTCTGGATCTTCCTGAAGTTCTCAAACAAAGGCTTTATGGCAGATATGGTCACATGGCAAAGGAGATTTTAAAAAATACTGATAAAGAGAGCTTTACTCACATAGCAGATACATCAAGTCTATGGATTGAGCTCTGCCATGCAGCACAGCATGAAAATATTCATAACCTTTCAGATCTTATGTTAAGACGTGTAAGGATAGGACTTTTTCTTCCCCATGGCGGCAAAGCATATCTTGATAAAATTGAAAAAATATGCAAACCATTTCTTTCGTGGGATAAAGAGCGCTGGGCAAGTGAAAAAAATACTTACCTGGATCTGTGGCAAAAATTTTATTCTCCGTCCCAAAACAAATAATAGGGGCAAAGAATAAGGGCAAAGACAAAGAATAATGGACAAACTAAATTTTCATAAATTTTAAGGAGCCTTATTTTGGTCGATAAAACAATACTTGCAATAGATTGCGGTACCCAGAGCCTTCGGGCCATCATTTTCTCACAAAAAGGCGAACTCCTTGAAAGGGTGCAGGTTGAATATGAACCCTATTTCTCCAAGCATCCGGGATGGGCTGAGCAAGACCCTGAACTTTATTGGAACAGCCTTGCCCAGGCCTGTCAAAAGCTTAAATTATTAAACAATGAAAAATTTTCCAGGATTGCAGGGATCGGGATCACCTCCCAAAGAGACAGCATGATCAATGTTGATGAAACGGGCAAGCCTTTAAGGCCTGCGATCATATGGCTTGACCAGAGAAAGGCCAAGCCTTTTTTTGCCGTTAAAGGGTTATTGAATCTGGGGTTGAAGATGGTGAACCTTGAAAAACTTATTGTCGGCATTCAGGCAGAGGGCAAATGCAACTGGATCAGACAGAACCAGCCTGAGATCTGGAAAAAAACCCATAAATATCTTCAGATTTCAGGATTCTTAAATTTCAGACTCACAGGAAATTTCATTGATTCTGTTGCATCCCAGATAGGGCATGTTCCCTTTAGCTATAAACGACAGACCTGGGCAAAAAAATATGAGCTTCCGGCAATTCTTTTCCCCATAGAAAAAGAAAAATTGCCGCAGATTGCCATCCCTGGTGAAATTCTGGGAGCAATAACTTCCCGGGCCTCAGAAGCAACAGGTCTAAAAAAAGGCATCACCGTGATTGCATGCGGCTCTGACAAAGGTTGCGAAACCCTTGGTGCAGGCGTGATCAGGCAGAATATGGCAAGCCTTAGTTTCGGGACCATTGCAACGGTACAGACCACTTCTGACAAATATTTTGAGGCCGTAAAATTGTTACCTGCCTACCCTGCCCCCGTACCGGGATTATATAATTCCGAGGTTGAGATCTTCAGAGGTTTCTGGATGATCACCTGGTTTAAAAAAGAATTTGCCCAAAAAGAAGTTGAACAGGCAAAAAAAGCCGGCATCCCTGCTGAAGAAATCTTAAACCAGTTTTTAGCCCAGACAGAACCCGGTTCCATGGGACTTATTGTACAGCCTTACTGGGGCCCGGGCCTTGACCAGCCAAAAGCCAAAGGTGCCATGATCGGTTTTGGGGATGTCCACAAAAAATCCCATATCTATCGTGCCGTTATTGAAGGCCTTGGATTTGCACTTTGCGAAGGCAAAAAAAAAATAGAAAAAAAAACAAAAATCAAGATAGAAAAAGCTGCCGTTTCAGGTGGTGCGTCCCAAAGTGATGAAATCTGCAAAATCACGGCTGATATTTTTAATATTCCCATGGTCAAGGGCAGGACACATGAAACCTCCGGACTTGGGGCTGCCATTATTGTTGCCAGGGGTATGGGCATGTATTCGAGCTTTGATGAGGCCATCGACAATATGATTAAAATCAAACAGGTTTTTGAACCTGACCAGAACAATGTTGAAATTTACAAAGAACTTTACTCAAAAGTTTATAGCAAAATGTACAAGGCCCTTGAACCCTTATATTCACAAATCCAGCAAATCACGGGATATCCAAAATACTGATGAAAAAAAAAAACCAATTCATACCAGCCTGGCTAAACCGAGCCCCTGAAAAAGGATCATTCAGGTCAATCCTGAAATGGGGCTCCCCTGATGAATTTAAAAATCCCAGCCCGGGGTTTTTAAATGTAATAAAACAGGAACTGGGTCTTGATGATTCAGATTTTAAAGAAAAGCAAAAACCTGGCGAACAAAAGGTAAAAGATTGCCGGGAGCCCATGATATCAGAAGCTGACATCCGATTGTTTGAAGACATCGTGGGAAAAGAGAACCTGGCTGTTGATACCTATGAAAGGCTCAAATATTCAAGCGGCAAGTCCATGGAAGATATCTTCAAACTAAGGGAGAATATTATTGATAAAATATCCGACCTTGTCCTGCACCCAAGGGACAAAGAAGATGTGAAAAATATAATTGCCCTTTGCAATGATAAAAAAATACCTGTTCATGTATATTCCGGGGGAAGCTCTGTGACCTTTGGTCTTAATTGTCCCAAGGGCGGGGTAACCCTTGTCATGTCAACCCATATGAACAAAATAATATCATTCAGCGAAAAGAATCAGACTATAACCGTTGAACCGGGCATGATGGGGCCTTTTTATGAAGACCTTTTAAACAATGCCCCTGAAAACCTTGGTACAAAAAAAAGATATACTGGAGGACATTTCCCCCAGTCATTTGAGTATTCTTCCGTGGGCGGGTGGGTTGTGACCCTGGGCTCTGGCCAGGCATCTTCATATTATGGAGATGCCTGTGATCTTGTAATAAGCCAGGAATATATTACCCCCTCAGGTTCTTTTAAAACCCATGAATATCCCGGTACTGCAACGGGCCCTAAGGTCAATGACATCATGAAAGGGTCTGAAGGTTGTTTCGGAGTTCTTGTGGCAGTTACAATGAAAGTGTTCTCCTACAATCCTGAAAATTCCAAAGCATTCACCTTTATGTTCCCTGATTTTGAAAAAGCAGCAACAGCTGCCAGACAGATCTGCCAGGGCGAATTTGGAATGCCCTCCATTTTAAGGATATCTGATGCTGAAGAAACAGATGTGGCAATGAAAATGTATGGGCTTGAACACGGAGTTTTAGATAAATTCATGAAATTTAAAAACCTTATGCCCGGCCAGAGATGCCTTTTAATGGGGAAAACAGACGGCGAAAAAAGTTTTTCAAAAAATATAGCAAAACAGGTCAGAAAGATCTGTAAAAAAAACCAGGGCCTTTCTCTTACAGGGTATCCCATGAAAAAATGGTATAAGGGGCGGTTTTCAGACCCTTATATGCGCGATACCTTAAATGATTTTAGCGTTCTCATTGACACCCTTGAATCCTCTGTAACCTGGGACAATATACATGACCTTCACAAACAGGTCAGAACCTATATAAAGAATCTTCCCAATACAATCTGCATGACCCATGCCTCGCATTTCTACAGCCAGGGCACAAATCTTTACTTTATCTTTATCACAAAGATGAAATCCATAGATGAGTTCAGGACATTCCAGCAAGGGGTCATAGAGTGTATTGAGGCAAACAAGGGCTCGTTAAGCCACCATCACGGGATTGGAAGAATGATGGCACCCTGGATGGAAAAGCACCTTGGAAAAGAGCAGATGGATGTTTTAAGATCAATTAAAAAACATTTTGATCCAAACGGGATCATGAACCCCGGAGCCCTTGGTCTTTAAAATACTATCGTAAATGCCCGACAGCTGGGGAAAGTGATTTCAGAAAACTTATCTTAACCCTGATTACAAAAGACTTGATTGAACACAATGGAAGACAAAAACTAGCGGATATCCTGTCAATCGTTAAGAATAACTGAGTTTTTTCAGTTTTTCCTTAGCATCTACAAAGATTATTTTTCCATCTTTCCATTCAGGGATTTTTAAATCCAAATTTGCGGCTTTTTCAATTGCCTCTTTTGATGCC
>Ga0208648_1000909_pt1 | contig 26894 bp, 21 predicted proteins | sample AntAceMetag02UKL_FD_184772 | JGI IMG/M metagenome (GOLD analysis project Ga0208648, IMG submission 184772) | Saline lake microbial communities from Ace Lake, Antarctica - Antarctic Ace Lake Metagenome 02UKL (SPAdes) (version 2) | ecosystem: Environmental > Aquatic > Non-marine Saline and...
TCTGGGCCCGGGGATACTTCTCAACCACCTCCGGCAATGTCACCGACGACATCATCACGCAGTATCTGGAATTACATTCCTCCAAATGATGCTACCGGCGTCAGCCGGTAGTCCTTCACTTTCGGCAAAATCTGGGCAAAAAAAAACGGACCAGGAGATTTCTCTCTGGTCCGTAAGCAGAAGGATCGTTAAACGAACCTCCAGAGGGGAACACAGCCAACGGAGACGAAACCGGGAGGATAGCTCGTCTCTGATCGTTGACTGATGTTGATATGTTCATTCGGTCCGCCTTTTGCAAGGGAAACCGGCGCATGGCAGCTATGCTAATAGTGCATATCTAAAGAAATGGTTACATTCAAGTGCCTGTTAAACTGTGGAATTGCTAGCCGCAACAGGTTGATTTGCAGTGTTTTGGACCCGCGTCAGTATTTCCAGTTGCGGGCCTTTGAGATGAGAAAATCCCTGAATGCCTTCAATTTGGCAGAGCCGCGCAATTCTTCCGGGTAGCAGAAAAAGCAGGAAAAAGACGGCACATCCGAATCAATGTCCAGTTGCACAAGGCCGGCGTCGTGTCCGACCATGTAATCGGGCAACATGGCAATGCCGATGCCCAGTTGGGCGGCGCGCTTGATGGATGGCATATTGTTTATCTGCAATTGTGGTGCACGCGGATCACCCAGCGGCCGTCCCGCCACTTCCAGCCAGTTGACGTCCAGCAGATAATTGGGAGCAGGCTCCCCGAAGGTGATGATGCGATGCTTGTCAAAATCATCGACCTGTTCCGGTTTTCCGTAGCGGTTGAGATAGGATGCGGCCGCATAGACATGCATGTGCACGGTAAACAGCTTGCGCTGGATCAGATCGGGTTGTTGGGGTTGTCGAAGGCGGATGGCGCAGTCGGCATGGCGCATGTTGACATCGACTTCTTCGTTGTCGAGCAGCAATTGCACCTGAATATCGGGAAACAGTTCACAGAACTCCTGCATCCGGTCAGTCAGCCAGCCCGATCCCAGGCCCACCGTCGTCGTGACGCGCAGCTTGCCGCTGGGTGAATCCGTTGTCTCGGACAGCTTTGCCCTTACCGCTTCCAATTGCAGCAGAACCTCATGGGCGGTGCGATACAGCATTTCACCCTGTTCGGTCTTGATAAGGCCGCGTGCATGCCGGTGAAACAGCGGTGCGCCGATGTCCTGTTCAAGCGCGCTGACCTGACGGGAAATCGCCGACTGGGACAGGTGAAGCTTTTCGGCCGCATGGGTAAACGACCCGGCTTCCGCGGCTGCGTGGAAAATTCGCAATTTGTCCCAATCAAGAGGCATCAATTGTCTCCTTGATGACCAGCCGACAGTGCGGTGGCCAAAGTGTGCCGGCGGACCATTGCCCGCCAGCGTTTCGGGCTAGCCGAGATAACGTTCTGCCTCAAGCGCAGCCATGCAGCCCATGCCGGCCGCTGTGACTGCCTGGCGGTATATATCGTCCGTGACATCTCCGGCGGCAAACACGCCTTCCACATCGGTAGCGGTTGAATCGGCTGCCGTCCACAAATAGCCGTTGGGCTTTTGCTTGAGTTTGCCTTCGAACAGCCCGACGGAAGGCGCATGACCGATCGCCACAAAGACGCCATGGGTTTCCAATTGCGACAGCGCACCGGTCTTGACATTCTTCAGCCGGACACCGGTGACAGAGGGTGGTTTGGATTCAACGCCGGTGATTTCTTCGAGCTGGCTGTCCCAGATGATCTCGACATTGCTTTTCGCCAGCAGGCGCTGCTGAAGAATCTTTTCGGCGCGGAATTCGTCGCGACGGTGAACGACCGTCACTTTTGCAGCAATATTGGAAAGATAAAGTGCTTCCTCAACGGCCGTATTGCCTCCGCCGACAACCACAACGTTCTTTCCGCGATAGAAAAATCCGTCACAGGTTGCGCAGGCTGACACGCCAAAGCCCATGAATGTCTGCTCCGTTTCGATCCCAAGCCACTTGGCCTGCGCGCCTGTTGCGATAATCAGCGCATCGGCCGTGTATTCCTGTCCGGAATCGGTTTGCACGCGAAAAGGCCGCACATCAAGATCAACGGCGGTGACCACATCATTGATGATATCGGTCCCCACGTGTTCAGCCTGTTTGAGCATCTGCTCCATCATCCACGGGCCCTGCACAGTCTCCGCATAGCCCGGGTAGTTCTCGACATCGGTGGTGATCATCAATTGACCGCCTTGCTCCATGCCGGCAATCAAAACGGGTTCAAGCATTGCGCGTGCTGCATAGATGGCTGCCGTATAACCTGCGGGGCCTGAGCCGATAATCAGGACGCGTGCATGGCGGGTGGTCATGGTCGAATTATCCTTGTTGCTGCTTTGCGCGGCCTTGACAGTCCACAGATTCGCTTTGAATGAAACCTATAGCCGCATTTGCCCTAATGTACGAAGTCGTGCAATGGACTTTCAAGTGGACAGCGGGTTTTTCGTCAAGGGTAGGGGGTTTTGGGAATAGCCTTGGCATTTCGATGTCAATGCGTCCCGGTTGGTCGCGTTTCAAGTCTGTGCGGTTGTTTTGTCCGGTTCATCCCACAGGGCCTCATAGACCTGCTGGATGCCAGCCACTTCCTTGTCGATGCCGAAATTGCTGATTGCGCGGTTGCGGGCGCTGCTGCTCTTGAGCGCCTGTTCCAGCGGATTTTGCAAAAGGGTCTGGGCAGCTGACGCGATATCGGCGGGGTCGGGCTGCTCAACCAGAGTGCCGGCTTCATTGTCTCCGATGAAGGATGAGAAGAAGCCGGTATTTGTTGCCACGATCGGCACACCGCTGGCCATGGCTTCCAAGGGTGTCAGGCCGTAACCTTCATAGCGCGGTGTTGCCACCAGCAGCGACAGGCTCCGCACCAGTGCCGGCATCTGCTCTGACGCAATTTCCCCGACAAAAATGATGCGTTCCGACAGGCCTGCGGTTGCTATGCGGGCGCGCAAATCGGCTTCGAAAGCCCGATGCTCTCTTTTGGCCTTGCCAATGATCAGGGCTGTTGCGTCGGGAATATCAGGCAACAGCCCAATCATAGCATCGACAAAGAGGTCCGTGCCCTTTTCAGGGCGTATCCGACCAATGGTCGCGACACCCATGTCTCCGGGCCAGCTGTTCTTATTCCATTCTGCCGCCGGATCGTCAGCGGGATGAAACAGCTCGGCATCGACGCCATGGTGAACCGTTGCGCTGACTTTGGGAAGAAAAGACGCTGCGGCCTGCGTTGTGGCAATGATGCCATCCATGCGAGAGATCAACCAGCGGGGAAAAGGGGAATGACGCCTTTGTGCGGCTGAGGTGAATACGATCCGTATCGGCAATCGCAACCCATCACGCACCCATAGGGCGGCGCGCATTTCGTTGTTTCGCCGCACATGCCAGATGACCCGAGCACCATCAGACAGGCGCTGACGGGTCAATTTGACGGCTTCACGATAGGTGATCGGTCGGGGGCAGCCGGGCAAAGACTGCCCGACCAGCTGTACCTTGGAAAGTGTCGCCTGTTTTCGCACAACGGCCGACACTGTAGCCGACACACCGGTGAAATTCCGATGCATGTTGGTAACAATCAGTTCAAAGTCATTTGGCATGATGTGCAGACTGCTTATGCGCCGCCGGGATGAAACATGAGGCCTGAACACGTTCAGGCGATCCTGTTTTCATCCTTTGATTGAGCGTGAATTTCATCGCAAAACCGGTGCCCATCTCTATACGACATTCTCGATCGTCGGCTTGCCGTCAGCTCCAGCTCACGGCAAGAATTTCATAGGCTTTGGCGCCTCCGGGAGCGTTCACTTCAACGCTGTCGCCGACCTGTTTGCTGATCAGAGCGCGGGCAATGGGAGACGAGAGGGAAATGCGCCCTTCTTTGACATCGGCTTCCTGGTCACCGACGATCTGATAGGTTTTTTCCTCTTCCGTGTCTTCATCGACCAGCTTGACGATGGCGCCGAATTTCACGGTATCACCAGACAGTTTCGTCAGGTCGATCACTTCGGCGCGGGCAGTCAGATCCTCAAGTTCGGCAACGCGGCCTTCATTGTGGCTCTGGGCTTCCTTTGCGGCGTGGTATTCGGCATTTTCCGAGAGGTCACCATGGGCCCTTGCCTCGGCAATGGCTTCAATAATGCGTGGACGCTCCTGCTGCTTGCGCCAGCGCAGTTCTTCGCCGAGTTTGGTATACCCGCCTTGCGTCATTGGGACTTTTTCTACCATGTCCTTCTCCGTCTTTTTTGGCGTTGCGTGCCCCTGGGAAAAGGCACGAAAACGCAAAAGAAAACGGCCCCCAAATCATCGATCCGGAACCGTCTTTCCTAATAATGGCTTAAGCATAGCAGCATATGGGTGCAATGATCCAGTATTTTCGTTGACCTGGCATCATGTGTTTGCGCGCAGGCGATTATCTTGTCAATTACACGCGTGACCCGCTCGGCTGATCATCTTGTGCCCATACGCATCGAAAGCCAAAAGCCCTTTGCGGAGATCATCGTCATGCCGCAAAATAGTCCTGCAATGGTCTGACCTCAAGATTTCCGGCTGTCAGGGCAGCAATGGCCCTGGCCGCTGCGGTCGCACCCGACATTGTCGTATAATAGGGAACCTTTTGCATCAACGCGGCTCGGCGCAGAGATTTGGAATCCGACATGGCCTTTGCACCGGACGTTGTGTTGATGACCAGGTGGATCGTGCGGTTCTTGATGGCGTCCTCCACATGGGGGCGGCCTTCCATGACCTTGTTTATCCTGGTTGCCGGAATGCCGTTTTCAATGAGAAAGCTGGCTGTCCCAGCTGTCGCAATGATGGCAAAACCACTGGCGTTCAGTATTTTTGCCGCCGGCAATACCCGTTCCTTGTCTTCGTCGCGAACGGAAATGAAAACATTGCCATCGCGCGGCAGTTCAACCCCGGCGCCCAATTGGGATTTTGCGAAGGCAAGTGCAAAATCAGTGTCGAGGCCGATGACCTCACCCGTTGAGCGCATTTCCGGTCCCAGCAAGGTGTCGACATTGGGGAAACGGGCAAAGGGAAAGACCGCTTCCTTGATGGCAATATGGTTGAGGTTGCGCGGGTCGGGTCGTTTGCCATAGGCGGCGATCGCCACATCCAGCTTTTCGCCTGCCATGATCCGGGCTGCAATCTTGGCAACGGGCGCGCCGATGGTCTTGGCGACAAAGGGCACGGTGCGTGATGCTCTTGGATTGACTTCCAGAATATAGATGTCGCCATCCTTGATGGCGAACTGAACATTCATCAACCCGCCGACATTGAGCGCACGGGCCAGCACGGTGGTTTGCCGCTCCAGCTCATCCAGCGTCTCGGACGAAAGGGAATAGACTGGCAGCGAACAGGCGCTGTCACCGGAATGAATGCCGGCTTCCTCAATATGTTCCATGATGCCGCATATGAAGACATTTTCGCCATCACACAGGCAGTCGACATCGACCTCGATTGCATTGGAAAGATAGCTGTCGAAAAGCAGCGGATTTGTGCCAAGCAATGTGTTGATCTGGCCGGTCTTGTCGTTGGGATAACGGGCCTTGATTTCTTCCGGTACGAGTTCTGGAACCGTTCCCAGCAGGTAATCTGAAAGATTGCTCTCATCGCGTATGATCTGCATCGCGCGGCCACCCAGAACGTAGGAGGGACGCACAACCAGGGGGAAGCCGATTTCGGTGGCAACGAGCCTGGATTGCTCCACCGAGTGGGCAATGCCGTTCTTCGGCTGAAGCAGGTCGAGTTTCGTCAGAAGCTTTTGAAACCGGTCGCGGTCTTCGGCCAGATCAATCGCATCCGGGGCGGTTCCGAGAATCGGAATGCCTTCGCGCTCGAGGGCATTGGCCAGTTTCAGGGGTGTCTGGCCACCAAACTGGACAATCACGCCGTGCAGCGTGCCGCGCTGCTGCTCGGTGCGCAGGATTTCCATGACGTCTTCTTCGGTCAAGGGCTCAAAATAGAGCCGGTCAGACGTATCATAATCGGTTGATACGGTTTCCGGGTTGCAGTTGATCATGATGGATTCATAGCCCGCATCATCAAGCGCGTAGGCTGCGTGGCAGCAGCAATAGTCAAATTCGATGCCCTGGCCGATACGGTTGGGACCGCCACCCAGAATAACAACTTTCTTGCGGTCCGAAACGTCGGCCTCGGAGCGCAAGGCGCCGGCGAACGGCACTTCATAGGTCGAATACATATAGGCGGTTGGTGAAGCAAATTCCGCGGCACAGGTATCGATGCGTTTGTAGACCGGATGGACATCAAGTGACTGCCGCAATTGGGCAACATCGCGTTCGCGCTGGCGTGTCAATGAGCCAAGCCTTGCGTCGGAAAAACCCATTGCCTTTATCATGCGCAGATTTTCGGCGTCATCGGGAAGACCGTGTTCGCGAATGCGGCTCTCCATGTCGGTGATCGCCTTGATCTGGGCAATGAACCAGGGATCGACCTTGCAGCTTTCATGCACCATTTCTTCGCTTTCACCCAGGCGAAGGGCCTGGGCAATCATCCGAAGGCGATCGGGCGTCGGTGTTCCCAATGCTGCACGCACGGCGTCCCTGTCATCGCCCTCGCCAAGACCGGGTATTTCGATTTCATCAAGACCGGTCAAGCCGGTTTCCAGGCCGCGCAACGCCTTTTGCAGCGATTCGGCAAAGGTCCGGCCAATGGCCATGACCTCGCCGACGGATTTCATTGATGTTGTCAAAAGCGGTTCGGCGCCGGGGAATTTTTCAAAAGCAAAGCGCGGAATTTTTGTGACGACGTAATCGATGGATGGCTCGAATGACGCCGGTGTCGCACCGCCGGTAATGTCATTTTCCAGTTCGTCGAGCGTATAGCCGACAGCCAGTTTGGCGGCGACCCTGGCAATCGGAAACCCGGTGGCCTTGGATGCAAGGGCAGAGGAACGCGATACACGCGGGTTCATTTCGATGACGACCAGTCGCCCGTCTGCCGGGTTGACGGCGAATTGCACGTTTGAACCGCCGGTTTCGACGCCGATTTCACGCAGCACGGCAATCGATGCATTGCGCATCATCTGGTATTCCTTGTCGCTGAGTGTCAGCGCCGGGGCGACCGTGATGGAATCGCCGGTATGTACGCCCATCGGATCGATATTCTCGATGGAGCAGATGATGATGCAATTGTCTGCCGTGTCGCGCACGACCTCCATTTCATATTCTTTCCAGCCAAGCACGGATTCTTCGACAAGCACTTCGGTCGTCGGCGATGCGTCAAGACCGGCTTCGATGATTTCGAAGAATTCTGATCGGTTGAAGGCAATGCCGCCGCCGGTGCCGCCCATGGTGAAGGAGGGTCTGAGAATGGCAGGCAGGCCGACAAAATCCAGTGCCTGTGCGGCAACACCAAGGGCGTGTCCGATATACCGCTGCTTGCGGTCGGTCTCGCCCAGTTGCCATTCGGTTTCCAGCGCATCCAGTGCCGTGTCGAGTTCAGCGCCGCCGAAGCGTGCTTTCAGTTCTTCGCGTTTGGCCTCATGGGCCTTGCGGTCCTGTTCCTTGGGCTCCGTGGCATTGGCTAGTTTCGAGCGGGGCGTTTCAAGGTTGATCGCAGCCATGGCCTCACGGAACAGGGCCCGGTCTTCCGCCTTGTCGATGGCATCGGGTTTGGCGCCGATCATTTCGACATTGTAGCGGTCGAGGACCCCCATACGCCTGAGCGACAGGGCCGTGTTGAGGGCCGTCTGGCCACCCATTGTCGGCAGCAGCGCATCCGGGCGTTCCTTGGCAATGATCTTGGCGACGACCTCAGGCGTGATGGGTTCGACATAGGTCGCATCGGCCAGGTCAGGATCGGTCATGATGGTGGCGGGATTGGAATTGACCAGGATGACCCGGTAGCCTTCCTCCTTGAGCGCCTTGCAGGCCTGGGTGCCGGAATAGTCAAATTCACAGGCCTGACCAATGACAATCGGTCCGGCACCGATAATGAGGATGGACTTGATGTCAGTGCGTTTTGGCATGTGTTTTCATCCGGCAGGCAGGCATCACGATGGCCCCGTTGGCATCAGGACTGTGAGCAGCAATTGTTGTGTGGACCAATATCAAGAAAAATTGATTGTGACCGATGCAGATCGTCGCATCACGCTACGGGGCAGGGGAGATCTGGCTGCCATCTTGCATGGATGCCGGTTCACCGGGGTTTGCCCTGCACCGCTACGCCGATTCTTCCCGTCCAGTGGACTTTCCAGTGGCGCTGGGAGGCCGTCTGTTTGGGTCATTGTCAATGCTCCTAGGTACAGGCGGCCTTATAGGACAAAGGAACAGACAGGGAAACCCCGTTTTAGCGGGTTTTTCAGCCCTTTTGGAGATTCTCGCAGGGGCCGTCGCTGTGGGCCGTGACCCGAAGGGGTGGCGTCATGCGTCAGCGTGGAGAACCGGGTTACGAACCGGGCTCGGATTCGAGTTCGGATGCGTCGTAGTTGAAAACGCCATGGGCGATTGCATAGCAGGCCAATGAGACCGTCAGGGGGATCTCCACCTTGCGACCGTCTCTTTTGCCTTTCTCGTAATACTGGATAACCCGTTTCTTCAATCCCAGGGCAATCGCAGCATCTTTCTGATTGAGCTTGAGCGCCTTGCGCCAACGTTTGAAGTCTTCAGAAGTCAATGGCCTGCACCTGTTCAGTAATATGAAGCATCCGGCGTAATTATCATGACATTTTCCCCATTTGTGTGACATAGATTACAACCATGTAGGGTTGGACCTCGGACAGGTCAAAACCCTGTGCATCTGCAGGGGCCCCAGCAGGGGATCTGCCTGCCGAATTTGATTTGAAGCGGAGTTGTTGAATGCGTTGGAAGGGTCGTCGCCAAAGCAGTAATATTGAAGATCGTCGTGGAAGTCAGGGCGCCGCACCGCGCCGCAATCCCTTCGGTCGGGGCGGGAATATCAACCTGCCAAGCGGCGGTCGGCGGGTTCGACGCGCATCCGGCGGCGGAATTTCGATGATCGTTATCCTGGTCGTCGGCTATATCATCCTCAAGGCATTGGGCATTGATCCATCGGCATTGTTGGCTGGCATGGATGGTGGGTCACCCACCAGTCAGCAGGTTCAGGCACCGTCTGCCGAGCAGGTGTCGCCGCAGCGCCAGGATGAGATGACGCAGTTTGTTTCCACTGTTCTGGCGGAAACGGAAGACACTTGGCGCGGAATTTTCAAAGCGAATGGCGCGGCCTACGAGGATCCGACACTGGTGCTCTTTAGCGGCCAGGTCCGGTCAGCCTGCGGTTCCGCAAGCTCAGCTTCAGGGCCGTTTTATTGCCCGTCTGATCGAAAAGTCTATATCGACCTGACTTTTTACGATGAACTGGAGCGTCGTTTCGGTGCTTCCGGTGACTTTGCGCAGGCCTATGTGCTGGCCCACGAGGTTGGTCATCACGTGCAGAACCTGATCGGTGTCCTGCCGAAATTCAACGAGATGCGCGCCACCTTGAGCAAGGTTGAAGAAAACAGGATGTCTGTGCGGGTGGAATTGCAGGCCGATTGTTTTGCCGGCATCTGGGCGCATTTCACCGCCCAGTAGGGGCTGCTTGAGGGCGGCGATCTGGAGGAAGCGCTCAATGCGGCCAATCAGATTGGCGACGACACCTTGCAGCGCAGCACGCAGGGCTATGTGGTGCCGGACAGTTTCAATCACGGCACCTCGCAACAACGCAAGGACTGGTTTACCAAGGGCTTTCAAACCGGGCGCCTGGATGCCTGCGACACCTTCAACAGCCCGGTTTAGAGCGTTTCGCACCGTCTTGCTGCAAACCGTTGCAGTAGCGCTCTATTCGGCGAGCGCTGCTTCTCCGCGTTTTTCGCGGATCAGGTTGATAAACCTGCGGAAAAGATAATGTGAATCCTGTGGTCCAGGTGAGGCTTCGGGATGGTGCTGCACCGAAAATACCGGCTTGCCCTTGACGCGCAGGCCGCAATTGGAACCGTCAAACAGCGAGACATGGGTTTCTTCCACCTCGGCCGGCAAGGTCTTGCCGTCGACGGCGAAACCGTGATTCATCGATACGATCTCCACCTTTCCGGTGGTGTAATCCTTGACCGGGTGGTTGGCGCCGTGATGGCCCTGATGCATTTTTGTCGTGTTTGCACCCAGCGCCAGCGCCAGTATCTGGTGTCCAAGGCAGATGCCGAAAACGGGAATGTCGTATTTCAGCAAGGCCTGGATGACCGGTACGGCATAGATGCCGGTTGCTTCCGGATCGCCCGGGCCGTTTGACAAAAAGACGCCATCCGGTTTCAAGGCGATGATCTCGTCTGCGCCCATTTTGGCCGATACGACCGTGATGCGGCAACCAAGGCCGGCAAGCAACCGCAGGATATTGCGTTTGATCCCATAGTCGACCGCGACGATATGGATATCGTGATCATCGGCCTTGTGGTCGCTGTATCCCTCGTTCCAGACCCATGGCGTTTGTGTCCACTGCGATGATTGCCCGCTTGTTGTCTCTTTTGCCAGATCCAGACCCACAAGTCCGTGCCAGGCGCGGGCGCGCTGGCGCAGGTCGTCCAGGTCGAATTGACCGTTCGGGTCATGGGCGATGACGCCATTGGGCATGCCGTTTTCGCGAATCCACACCGTCAATGCCCGTGTATCAATGCCGCACAGGGCGACAATGCCCCGGGCTTTCAGCCAGGCATCGAGATGCTCGCTGGAACGGTAATTGGAAGGCTCGGTAATGTCCGCCTTGAATATGGCGCCGACTGCACCGTGGCGTGCGGCAGGCGTCAGATCTTCAATATCCTCGCTGTTGGCGCCGATATTGCCGATATGTGGAAATGTAAAGGTGACGATCTGTCCGGTGTAGGACGGGTCCGTCAGAATCTCCTGATATCCGGTCAGGGCCGTGTTGAAACAGACTTCGGCCTCGACCGTACCGGTTGCACCAAGGCCATGGCCTTCGATCACTGTGCCGTCAGACAGGACGAGGAGGGCGGTTGGCTTGCGTTTTTCCCAGACTGATGTTTTGGTCATTTCATTCCGTATCAGGCCCTTGCGGCCAGTTTGAAGGCCCGGACTTGACGAATGCAGTCGGGCATACCACCTTATGGGACGAAAGCACCCTGAATATCAATTCAGCCGCTCCGCCTGTTTTTGATTGTCTATGCAGATGTGGGAACATAAACAAGGTCCTGCAATGCGTCAATCTGGAGCCTGGTGCCGATTTAAATAAAAAACACAGCAAATTCAGCAGCTTAGGCTGTTGGGTTTTGTTTGCATTGGTGGGCGTTACGGAATATTGTCCGCCAGAAATTGCTGGAGATAGCAGAATGCGTGAAAGATTGGTTGCTTCCCTTAAAGAAGCGCAGAAGGCAAGAGATGCCCGTCGTGTTGGCACAATCCGGTTGATACTGGCTGCTGTCAAGGACAGGGATATTGCCAATCGCGGAGCGGGAAAAGACCCGGTTGGCGATGAGGATATCATGCTGATCCTTGGAAAAATGATCAAGCAGCGCGAAGAATCCGCGCGGATATTTGAAGAGGCTGCCCGGCTGGAATTGTCCCAGCAGGAGCGTGAAGAAATTGACGTGATCCGCAGCTTTCTGCCGGAGCAATTGTCCGACGATGACGTCAATCAGGCTTGCCGCAAGGTCGTGCAGCAAACCGGTGCGCAGGGTCTGCGCGACATGGGCAAATGCATGAATGCTCTGAAGACCGAATATCCGGGCCAAATGGATTTTTCCAAGGCATCGGGCGTGGTGAAGACGATCCTGCATCACGATTAAGGCGGTATCGCTCCGTCCTGATTTGCGATCACAGTACATCAAGCACGTCAAAACGACGCCCAATCGGGTGTCGTTTTGATTCGTGGCACCTGGTGGGCACAACCGGCCAAATATCTGCCGGGTTGCACCAGAGGAATCATGGCACCTGCAGGCTTTCAATCACTTTTGATTAAAATGCTGCTATATTGATAACAATAGGCTGTTTTTGACCTTCGGGGCGAAATTGGCTGATGCGTGTCTTGTCACCAACGATATAAGGGCCGCCAAGGATATAAGGGCTCCCAACGATATAGGGCCGGGACCAGATGGATAGGTGCTCCTGCGCGCCATCGCACCCCGGCTGCAGATCTAGCAACAGCAAAACGGACCGTGTGCCGCAACAGCCAGGGAACAAGATAATCGCATTTTGTATGACATGTCATGACAGTTGAGTTGATCAGGCCCGATATTCATTCCGATATCAATGAGCTGGAAACGTCTTTTGATATCTTCAAATATCTTCGCAAGGCGGCCGAGCGCTATGGATTGAAGTATTTTTCAGTCCTTGCAATGCCTGGTGACATGTCGGGCGGCTTCAAGAGTCACAGCATTATCAACAATTGGCCACCGGAACTGATCACCGCCTATGACCGGCTGGATCTGATCAATATCAGCCCGGTGATGAAAGCACTGCGACGGGCCACAACGCCGATTGTCTGGCATGTGGATGATGTGCTGACGCACAGGATCTCGCAAGAACTGGCTGACTTGAATGGATCCTTCCGCGAAAAGGGATTTTTGCGCGGCGCCAATTTTCCGGTGCACGATTCGCGCAGTCTGCGGGGCTCGGTCGGGTTCGCCGGTTCGCGTGATGCGCTGCAGAGCAGCGAGTTGCTGGAACTGAGCATGATCGCCATTCATGTCTTTGATCGGCTGAGCAACATCACCTTCAGCAACGAGCGGGAAGTGTCTCCACTGACGGACAGGGAGCTGGAGTGCCTGAAGTGGACGTCGGCTGGCAAAACCAGCAGCGAAATCTCGACGATCCTTTCGCTTTCCGAACATACGATCAATCATTACCTCATCAGTGCCACAAAAAAGCTGGATGCCGTCAACCGGACGCAGGCAGTGGCAAAATCGATTCGCAAAGGCTGGATCTAGAATATCCATTGTGATCAACCCATATTTTGGTTTTGGCTACCGGTAGCGCAAGGGCTGTGAATTACGGGCATGGCGCAAACCATGCGTGGTGCGCGGCGCGCATTGACTGTATAAGCCGAGGCGATGGAACCTGTGCGCAGGCCAGCCCGGTTCCATCATTCAGTGAAAATTGCTTTCCGGCGGGTTCGCACCGGTGGCGGACCAGGAGCAGAGTTTGATGCGTTTTGACAGTTCCTTCCTCGACGATTTGCGCGATCGGGTTCTGATATCGGACGTTGTCGGCAGGCGCGTGGCCTGGGACAAGCGCAAGACCAATGTGTCGAGGGGCGACTATTGGGGCTGCTGCCCGTTTCATGGCGAAAAGACACCGAGTTTTCATTGCGAAGACCAAAAGGGCCGCTACCATTGTTTCGGTTGTGGCGTTTCAGGTGATCATTTCCGCTTTCTGACAGAACTCGAAGGGCTTTCTTTTCCCGAGGCCGTGCAGCAGATCGCCGATGCCGCCGGGGTCACCATGCCGGCGCATGATCCGCAGGCCGCGCAACGCGAGAAGGAACGCGCCAGCCTTTCCGATGTCATGGAAATGGCAACGGCCTTCTATCAGGAGAAATTGCAGTCCGCCGAGGGCGCCAAGGCGCGGGCCTATCTGCGCGACCGGGGTTTGTCAGGCAGCACGATTGCCACCTTCCGTCTGGGCTATGCGCCGGACGGCAACAATGCCCTGAAGCAATATCTTGCCTCCAAAGGCGTCGACAAGCAGCAGATTGAAGATTGCGGTCTGGTTGTCCACGGTCCGACCATTGCCGTTTCCTATGACCGGTTTCGCGACCGGATCATGTTCCCGATTCTGAGCGCACGCGAAAAAGTGATTGCCTTTGGCGGCCGGGCCATGTCGTCCGATATTCCGGCAAAATATCTCAACTCAAACGAGACGGAACTGTTTCACAAAGGCCGGATTCTCTACAATTTTGCCCGCGCCCGGCGTGCCGCACAAGGCGCTGACGGTGCGGGTAGCGTTGTCGCTGTCGAAGGCTACATGGATGTCATCGCGCTGCATCAGGCCGGTATCCAGCATGCGGTGGCCCCCCTTGGAACGGCGCTGACGGAAAACCAGCTTGACCTCCTGTGGCGCATCAGCCCTGAACCGGTGCTGTGTTTTGACGGCGACGAGGCCGGAACACGCGCAGCCAATCGCGCCGTTGATCTCGCACTGACCGGTTTGCAGCCTGGCCGCTCCGTGCGTTTTGCCGTTTTGCCTGACGGGCAGGATCCCGATGATCTGGTGCGTGCCGGCGGCCGGGCGCCACTTGATGCTGTTTTGCATTCGGCAAGGCCGCTGGCCGACATGGTGTGGATGCGCGAAACCTCGTCGGGTGTGTTTGACACGCCGGAAAGGCGCGCAGCGCTGGAAAACAATTTCAAACGCATCACGGCGACCATCAGCGATGAGAATGTGCGCCGCCATTACGTGCAGGATATTCGCGACCGGTTGAGCGCCTTTTTCGAAAATTCCGGTTCGGGTTCTTCCGGGCGCCGCAATGGTGCGCCACGCGGCGACGACAAGTGGCAGGGTTTCCGAAACAATGGCGGGCGCGCTGGTGCCGGCCGTGCCGGAAAAGCTGCCAAGCGGCATATCATATCGGACAAGCTGGCGCGGTCCACGATGGTGCGTGGCGCCTCCGCATTGCCAGCGCTGCGGGAGACTTTTCTGGTCTTTACGCTGATCAATCATCCCGAATTGCTGACCAGTGAATTTGACGAGGTCGGGAATATCGAATTCGACAACAAGCAATTGACCATTTTGCTCGAGCAATTGCTGGCCATGTGTTCGGACGGTCTGAGCCTTGAACGCGAAGCGGTCCTGCAGCGTCTCTACGATCAGGGACACGAGCAGTTCATTGGTCAATTGTCCCAGCAGATCAGGTTTGCCCGCGAATGGACGTCAACACCGCAGGCCGCTCTCGAAGATGCCTATGAAGCCTTTGTGCAGGCGCTTGCCCTTTACAAGCGCAGCCGCGCGCTCAGACAGCAGAAAAACGAGTTGGAACGCGATATTGGTGAAGCGACGGAGACGGGCGACCTTGAGGCCATTCCCAAATTGATTCAATCGCTGCAATCCGTCCAGCATGAATTCGACAGGCTAGAGCAACAGGAAGCCATTATTGAAGGATTCGGCGTCCTGTCGGGACGGGTCAAGGGCGCCGCGCGAAAATAGGACGACAGGCCCTTGTAAAGTGTATTGTGTGTCTTAAATGAATCTCCGTGAGGAAGTCTTAAATGAATCTTCATGCGGAAGTGGACCAGTGCTGGGGTCTTGCTTTGGAAATCAGGAAAAGCTGCTGGTATTGACTCAGGTGACCTCTTGCCTTCTTAAAGGCGGTCTGTCCGTTAAAAATAGTGTTTTTAGTCATTATCCACTAAAAAACGCGTTTTTTGGCCGGATACGCTTGACGGATGGAGAAATTGGCGGAATCACCCTATTGGCGAGAAGTTTTATTTGGTCAAGCGAATTGGAATTTTGTCCACTGGCGCAATATCAGCGGATCAGGCGCGACAGGTGCAGCCCGAAAAAAGGCGATGACACCATCCATGGTTAATCGGGAATTAAGCATCATCCCATATTCAGTTCATAGCTGATTCCAGCTACTCGGTTTGGCGGTATCAGGCAAGGCAGAACCGAACGGATGTGATGCGCTCAGGAAAGTGACGGTATATATGGCAACCAAAGTCAAGGAAAACGAGGAAGCTGAAGCTGAACGTGAAACGACCAGCGATGGTCCGCTCCTCGATCTTTCAGACAATGCTGTCAAGAAAATGATCAAGGCCGCGAAAAAACGCGGTTACGTGACAATGGATGCGCTCAATGCGGTGTTGCCTTCGGAAGAAGTGACTTCGGAGCAGATTGAAGACACCATGTCGATGCTCAGTGACATGGGCATCAATGTTGTTGAAGAAGAAGAAGAGGCGGAAGAGACGCCGCCTGCTGCCGATGCTGCCGGCAGTGAACTGGCCACGGCCGGCACCACAGCCGTCGCGACGACACGCAAGAAAGAGCCCACCGATCGTACCGATGACCCGGTGCGCATGTATCTGCGCGAAATGGGTTCTGTCGAGCTGCTGTCGCGCGAAGGCGAAATCGCCATTGCCAAACGCATAGAGGCCGGCCGCGAAACCATGATCGCGGGCCTGTGCGAAAGCCCGCTGACCTTTCAGGCCATCATTATCTGGCGCGACGAGCTGATCGAAGGCGATACGCTTCTGCGCGAGATCATCGACCTTGAAACGACCTATTCGGGGCCGGAAGCAAAGGCTGCTCCGCAGTTCCAGTCGGCTGAAAAGATTGAAGCGGACCGCAAGGCCGCCGAAGAAAAGGAAATTGCCAAGAAAGCCCGCAGATCCGATGACATCACCGATGTCGGCGGCGAAGGCATTGGCGACGATGACGACGATGATGATGACGATGAATCCAATCTGTCGCTGGCCGCGATGGAAGCGGAGCTGCGCCCGCAGGTCATGGACACATTCGACGTTATTGCCGAGACCTACAAGAAACTGCGCAAATTGCAGGACCAGCAGGTTGAAGGCCGTCTGGCAGCAACGGGAACAACTTTGTCTCCGTCGCAGGAGCGCCGGTACAAGCAGTTGAAGGAAGAATTGATCGCTGCGGTGAAATCGCTGGCGCTCAACCAGAACCGCATCGACGCTCTCGTCGACCAGCTTTACGAGATCAACAAGCGGCTGGTTCAAAATGAAGGACGCATGCTGCGTCTTTCCGAATCACACGGTGTCAAGCGGACCGACTTCATTCAGCAATATCAGGGTGCAGAACTTGACCCGAACTGGATGAAATCGATTTCCAACCTGACAGCCAAGGGCTGGAAAGAATTCTACCGCGTCGAAAAAGAGACCATCAAGGCGATTCGCGCCGAGATCCAGAATTTGGCCACCGAGACCGGCATTTCAATTTCCGAGTTCCGTCGCATCGTGCACATGGTGCAAAAGGGTGAACGGGAAGCGGGCATTGCCAAGAAGGAAATGGTTGAGGCCAATCTGCGGCTGGTGATTTCGATTGCCAAGAAATACACCAATCGCGGGCTGCAGTTCCTTGATCTGATTCAGGAAGGCAATATCGGCCTGATGAAGGCGGTGGACAAGTTCGAATACCGCCGTGGCTACAAATTCTCGACCTATGCCACCTGGTGGATCCGGCAGGCGATCACCCGTTCGATCGCCGATCAGGCGCGCACCATCCGTATTCCGGTGCACATGATCGAAACGATCAACAAGATCGTGCGCACCTCGCGCCAGATGCTGCACGAGATTGGCCGCGAGCCGACACCGGAAGAACTGTCGGAAAAACTCGCCATGCCGCTGGAAAAAGTGCGCAAGGTTCTGAAGATCGCCAAGGAGCCGATCAGCCTTGAAACACCCGTGGGTGACGAGGAAGATTCGCATCTGGGTGACTTCATCGAGGACAAGAACGCGATCCTGCCGATCGATGCGGCCATTCAGGCCAATTTGCGCGAAACCACGACGCGGGTGCTGGCCTCTCTCACACCACGTGAAGAGCGTGTCCTGCGCATGCGCTTCGGCATTGGCATGAATACCGACCACACGTTGGAAGAGGTTGGTCAGCAATTCTCGGTGACGCGTGAACGTATTCGCCAGATCGAGGCCAAAGCCTTGCGCAAGCTGAAACATCCGAGCCGCTCGCGCAAGCTGCGCAGCTTCCTCGACAGCTGATTGTTCGATGCCATCCGCTCGGAAATGGCGGGGTGGCATTTGAGCCGGGAATTTGAGAACAAAGGGCGTATCAATCTGTTCAATTGGACAGGGATACGCCCTTTTTGATGGGTGCGCTGTCTATAGGTGCCAAGCGCAACCGGTTCCGGCTTCTGCGAAAGGGCTTTTGTGCAAACCAGACTGAACATTCAAACGGCGGGGCAGGGGCTCTATGAAATCACCCGGGACGTGGCGCGTTTTGTCGATACGGCCGGGTTTGATATCGGGCTGCTGACCCTTTTTGTGCGCCACACCTCCTGTTCCCTGCTGATTCAGGAAAATGCCGATCCGGATGTGCAGCGCGATCTGTTGGGGTTTTTCGCCCGCACCGTGCCCGAGAACATGCCGTGGCTCACCCATACGCAGGAGGGACCCGATGACATGCCGGCGCACATCAAGGCGGCGTTGACGCCGGTGAGCCTCAGCGTGCCGATATCGCGGGGCGTCATGGTGCTGGGCACCTGGCAGGGCATCTATCTGTTCGAACACCGCAGGGCGCCGCACAGAAGGGAGATCGTGTTGCATGTCTCACCCTGACACAGATCGACCCGCGGCTGAGGACCATATTCTCTATTCCTTTCGGCGCTGCCCCTATGCCATGCGGGCACGTCTGGCGGTGCAATCCAGCCGGACAAGGGTCGTCTTGCGCGAGATCGTGCTGCGCGACAAGCCGGACGCCTTTCTGGCCGTTTCGCCATCGGCCACGGTACCGGCGCTGGTGACGGGCAGCGGCAAGGTGCTGGATGAAAGTCTCGACATCATGCTGTGGGCGCTGGCAAACAATGATCCGGAGCGCTGGCTGACGCCGGAAAATGGCACGTTGGACGACATGCTGGAACTGATCCGTGCCACCGACGGTCCGTTCAAGACCAGTCTGGACCTATACAAGTACCACACCCGCCATCCACAGGTTGATCCGCTGACCGAGCGCCAGACGGCAGGTGAATTCCTGTTCGCACTGGATCATCGCCTCAGCCAGACGAAATATCTGTTCGGTGCACGGGCAAGCCTTGCGGATATGGCCATAGCGCCCTTTGTCCGGCAATTTGCCAATGTGGACTGGGACTGGTTTGACGCCATGGACTGGACCAGCCTTTCCAGATGGCTGATGGATTTTCAGAATTCCGAACGGTTTGCCGCGATCATGGAAAAATATCCCAAATGGGTGCCGGGTGATCCGCCAACCCTGTTTGGGGCCTGATGCGTTCTTCGTTCTGCGGAACCCGTTGTCCTTTTCATTTGCGCAAATTTTGGCCCTGGCCTTCTGACCTGCCGGAAGCAAACCACTTGCACAGGGCGATATTTGTGAGGCAGAAAGAGGCAAAGTGGAGAGCCCTGATGCCGTCGAACCCGAATGAAATCCATGGTCTCATTGGTGATCTGCAGATGACTGCCATGGGCAGGGTTTCTTTCGCTGCAATTGGCCATCTGCGCGAAAAACGCGCCGCCCTGCCATCACGATGACACGGTGCCCTGCCATGAACGACCAGCAAACACGCCTAAGATAACAAAGGAATTACCCGTGCCAGAGCGTACCAGAACATTGATTTCCGACTATCTCGAAGCCTTCAATGCCGGCAGCAGTGAGGCGATGGTGGCCCTGCTGCATGAGGATGTCGTGCATGACATCAATCAGGGCGGTCGCGAAATCGGCCGTGAAAAATTCCGCTGGTTCAATGCCATGATGGCACAGCACTATCGCGAAGAACTCAGCGATATCGTCATCATGGTGTCAGCCGTTGGTCATCATGGCGCCGCTGAATTTACCGTCAAGGGCACCTATCTGAAAACCGCAGAAGGCCTGCCCGCCGCGCGGGGCCAGACCTACTCTCTGACAGCCGGCATCTTTTTCGAAGTCGATGACGGCCAGATCAGCCGCGTGACGACCTGCTACAATCTGCAGGACTGGATCGCCCAGATCGAGAAAGACGGGCGCGATGGCTGACATCCGCCTGCGCCGGCTGCAAGGCGCCCTGCTGCAGGGTGCGCTTGAGGACCTGGCAAGCTTGCGCCTGACGGTGTTTCGCGAATGGCCATATCTCTATGATGGGGACGCAATTTATGAGCGGGACTATATAACCAAATTCGCCGAATCGGAGGGCGCCGTCATTATCGGCGCCTATCAGGGCGATCAGATGGTGGGGGCTGCCACCGGCGCGCCGCTGAAGGATCATTTCGACGAATTTGCCGCGCCCTTGGTGGAGGCAGGCTACCGCGCTAAGGATCTGTTCTATTTTGGGGAATCGGTTCTTCTGCAGGCCTTTCGCGGTCGCGGCATTGGCGTTGGTTTTTTTGCGGAGCGGGAAAGGGCAGCACTTGATGCGGGATTCGACAGGGTCGTCTTTTGCAGCGTGATCCGCCCCCCGGACCACCCGATGCGGCCACAGGACCATGTGCCGCTCGATTCCTTCTGGCACCGCCGTGGCTATCGGCCGATGCAGGGGGTCATTGGGCAATTTTCCTGGAGGGATATTGGGGACACGGGTGAAACACAAAAGCCCATGCAGTTCTGGATGAAAGAAATTTCAAATAAAAACCATTTCAAAACAATAGGATAAATGTTTTTCTATCCGCATGAACCGTAGATGAACGGGCGGTTTCAATTCGGTTCAGCCGCATCCTCCTAAGGTCAGTCCATCGCAATCAGGCGATGAAAGAGCCACGAAGGAGAGCAAAATGTTCACTCAGATCATCAAGACAACAGCACTCATCGCCATGGTTGCCGTCGGCACCGCAGGCGTTTCCGCAACACAGGCATCCGCCGCCAATGTCGGCATCGAATTTCAGATCGGCGGCTTTGGTAACGGCTACGGCCATGGCCCGCGCTGGGGACATGGCCAGAACTGGGGTCACAACCGCGGCCCGAATTGGGGCAACCGTGGTACCTGCCGGCCACAGCGCGCCGTGCGAAAGGCCAGCAATATGGGTGTTCGTCATCCACGCGTCATACGCGCCAACAATCAGCGCGTTGTCGTCAAGGGCTGGAGACGTGGCAGTCCGACACGGGTGATATTTGCCAATCGCCAGCATTGCCCGGTTATCGCCCGACGCTAGATACGTCCATTACCACCGCACAACACGTCCCGGCCAGGAGCCCCGCATCAGCAGGGTCCAGCCGGGATTTGTGTATTGTGCTCTATTGCGTCAGTTCGAACGTCACATTCACACTGACGCGGTACTGGTTTTCGCCTGATGCCACAGGCACGGAGGCATCAGCAGACATTTTCATCGCCATTTCGGCGCGCATCATCGGCACCGGCGATGAATTGTTGCGCTGTTCATTGATTTCGGCAATGCGCCCGAGGCCGACGCCGGCGGCCTGGGTCAGGGTCTTTGCCTTGTCGATGGCATCCATCATCGCCTGTTTGCGCGCCTCGGTAATGGCCGCTGAGGGATCGTCATTGGTGAACAGGATCTGGCCACCCTGGTTGACGCCGAGGGTGACGGATTTATCCAGAATGGAGCCCAGCTTGTCGAGATCGCGGATCCGGATGGTCAGCGAATTGAAGACGCGGTAGCCGGTGATCTTCGGCGTAACCGGTTCATTGCCATTGTTCTTGGGGTAGAAATATTGCGGGTCGATGGAAAAGCTGGAGGTCTGCAGATCGCGCTCGGCAATGCCGGCCTCGACCATGGAGGCCAGCACCTGTGCCATGGCCTGATTATTGGCATCCAGCGCTTCGCGCGCCGTATTCTCCTGACGCATCACCGTCATGGTGATGACCGCCATATCCGGTACAACGCTGGCCGTGCCTTCACCGGTGACCGAGATCATGCCGGGTTTTTCTAAATTGTCGGCAAAGGCCGGGACAGGGGCCAGCGCCAGGGCCAGAATGATGGCGATGTTGCGGTGAAAAATCATGAATGTTCCCAATCAGCTGTGAATGTTGCCTGCACTATTTATGAACTCATTGCGGCAATGTCTTGTCGGGGGCGGAGAATTGGTCTATGCGGGTTCCGCTGGCGCAATTTTCCACCATTTGCGTTCGGATCGGCGGTTCAATCCGCCTGGTGGGGCCTGTAGCTCAATTTGGTTAGAGCCGGCGGCTCATAACCGCTTGGTTGGGGGTTCGAGTCCCTCCGGGCCCACCATTTTTGTTTTGTCCGTCCCGGCGACAGAGGGTGCGCGTAGCATCCCAGACATGGGTAGCGAACCGGTCGAGGTTGCGCACTATGTCACGCGCTTTTTGTTTCAAATTCGGCGCGCAATAAGCACACAGGCCTGAGCAGACAACACGCTTTGAATTTGCAATTCTGGTCGCCAAGAAAAACCTGAGAACTGGCCGCGGGTGATGCTGGTGCTTGTTGGTGTTGGAAACGCGAAGCAGAAAATCCGCAAAAAGGGATTGAGTGCACTGTCACCGAAAATATCACGTTTGATCAATCTTGACCCGTCGCGTATTCAGTTCATTGGCCGCGCTTAGATCAGCTCCGCCTGGATGTTCGATAAGCCTGTGGCATTGACGACTTTGAACCGGAGCGGGCCTTCAAAGGACAATCACTTGATGACCACTCTGCGCCCTCGTTATGGTCAGCCTGAGTGTCGACGTAAATTGCTGAAAGCTGACGGCTAAACCTTTGGTCGCTGGCTTTTCTTACATTTCGATCCACAGGTGGCTCATCGCAATGTCGCCCAGCTCATTTCCACGCGCATGATTGGATTTGAGAAGGGCATGCCGCATGTGTTTGTCATGGATCTCCAATGTCAAATGATCGTCCATACTCCAAAGTGGCGTTGCGGCTCTGGCCAACTCATCGACCCACTTCACGACCTGATGCTGCCAATAAGTAATATCTCGATCTTGCACATATCCGATCATGGCTGCGCACGTGTGATTGGCTGCGTGCGCGCCCATCTTGAAGCGTTGGACGCCGCCGGTCGTACTCGTACTGCTGAAAAGATATTCACGCGGATCGCGACCCTTTGCCGCCGGGGTGGGTAAGCGCTTGCACTCGATAGGAAGAAAAATGTCGTAAGAGGAATAATGGCGGTCCCCAATCCAGATTGAGCATCCACTCGGTTTTACAGCAATGTCGAGATTGCGTCCAACCTTGACGTCATCGCGTGTTTCACGCTGAAACTTGAAGATCTCTAACCCCGATTTTCTTCGGGCTTCATCATTTAGGAAATCGCAAAGTTGGTCAGACAACGCGTCCTCGGCAGTTTCCTCCTTGCGAAGCAAATCATCTCGCCAAAATGGAAGTGCTTTCGCGACAAAAGCAATTAACTTGCGGAATTGGGTGGCTGGCTGGTGTAGCCCTGCCTTGAGCCCCTGCGTTATCGGTCCAAATGCCTCCACGTTGTCCGCCAGCATGAATCAATAGCCCTGAGCACGAAGATCGGCCAAGACCTCATCTGCATCGCGCAACGCGATCATAGGAAGCCAGAATCGCAGCCGGTCGGGTTTAATCAAGAAAAGCAAGTTGTCATCATATATGCGGGCAATGCGGGTGACCGAGAGTTTTTCGCTGCGCTGTTCTCTGACCAGAGCATCGAGCCGTCCTCGCAGCTTGTCGGCGTCTGACCAGTCGATAACTGCCGGGCCAAAGGAGTAAGCTTGGCAAATGATGCCAGGCCAGGATTGGAGCGGTTGGGCGATCAGCGGGTTTTCCGTGTAAATACCATTGATCGACCCTAGAAAAGTTTCATTAAAGGCTGGCAGCGCGGAATGGCCGGATCTAGTAAGCGCGTCGGATTTGTCGCCCTTGCGAATTAGGTCCCGCTGAAACTTCAATATGTCGTTTACGAGAATTGACTCGCTTGGGCTTAAATTGAGATCACCAGTTTCAGGATACGGAAGATTCAGAACGTCGCGAGTGCTGGTAGCCGTCGCCTTCTTGTTGTAAAGTCGGAAACTGGTGGCAGCGACGTAGGCTCTGAGTTCCATTTGATTTGCCGAGAGAAACCTTGACACTGTACTCAGGGCCTTCTGATCACCTTGTTTGCCAGAAAACCCTACAATTTCATCAGCGAAAGTCAGATAGCCTTCATCGAAGACGCCATGATCAAGGTCATGGTGCTTTCGGACAAGGAGCAAGGGCGCGCGAAATGCATTTTCTGATCGGATATCGGAAATCGGTACGCGAGGCGCTTCGACAATTTTGGAACCGTCTATTTTGCCCTCGCCAATGGAGTTCGGCGGAGCCAGCGGCTTACCCCATATGTGCTCAAGTGATTTTTCATGCATTCGTCTTCCACGCATGAATCCTTGGCCAAATTCCCAGCCTTGTACTTGGGCGAATTCACCAAGAGTGCGCATCCCGCTCAGTCGCTGAAAAAAGTCCACCACACGTTGACTGCCGAGCAACCCGGATCGCCATATGCGATGATCGGCTAGGTTTGCCCTTCGGGGTATCCAGTGCATGTCATAATAATCGATTTCAAAGCTCTGCTCAGCATCAGCCTTGCCGCTTCGCCGAAACACGGCGTGGAGCACCTTGCGCGCGGGGTCGGGTTCGCCTGCAAATGCCACCACAACGACAATCTTGGTATCCGCCTTTCCCTTTGAAAATAGACCGCGGACGGAAACAAAATCTAATATCTCCCGAACATCCCAGCGTTGGAAAACATGCTGGCGCAGTGCTTCGGGATTGAGATTGTAAAGGAAACCGGACGGCTGGATCATGCTTATGACACCGCCTTCGGCCAGTAATGTCTTGGCATTGACCAGGAAAAGGTACGCTAACTGATCGTCCGGGAGCTTACTCCCATACTCTTGCTCGAATGCAGCGGCCGCGCGACCCGCGCCTGAAGTTGAAAGCGTCGACTTGAATGGCGGATTGCCTACGATCACTCCGACAGGCTGGGTGATCAACCCTTCTTCCTTCGTTTCGAAAAAGCACCTCGCATGCAAGGTTTCGCCCTCAAGCTCAGGGAACAACCTAACGCTTTTACGAATATGTTCAGGCTCCAGCGCTTCACAAAGAGCGAGGCACAAACTGAAGGCGGCAAGCTTGATCGCCCCCCGTTCAAGATCAACACCATAGACACGTTTCAGCAGCACCTTCAAATCTGCTGTTTTAGGCCTCTGCCAGTTGTTCCGCATCCGCCAATGCAGGACAAGTCGCTTATATGCCTCCACCAAGTACACGGCTGAACCGCACGCCGGATCGAGGATAACCTCATTTCGTTCAATAAGTCGGTCAATCCGTTCCCAACTCAAAGCTTCGTCTAGCATTAGCCGCACCAGAGCAGGCGGCGTATAGATTGAACTATCCTTGTCCTCCACGAAGAGCTGATAAATATTGCTGATCAACTCCACCGGCAAATCGCGGAACGAATAGAGCCGCCAGAAATTGCCTTGGCCTTGAGCGTCGTGACGGCCTTCAATCAAGTCAGCGAACGCCCCAAGCTGCGAGCTTTGTGTCAATTCGGCGCGCTGGGCATCTTTCAGCTCAAACACATGGCCATTGAAGCGCTTCTCAAGCGCATCCAGCAGTTTCACCAACGATTGACCGTTACGCATAACATCGGAGAAAGACTTCGCGCCTGTACAGAACTGAGCGAAATAATCACTTTCCAGTGCTTTGCGCTCATCCAGGTAAGCAATAAGCAATGAAAGTATCAGAAGTCTTCGTTGCAAGTCTTCGCTCAGTAGAGAATCGGCCTTGATCCTCTTGTAGAGGACAAATATGTTTTCTACCAAATGGCGGTGAGCGGATGCTGTGTCTGATAATAGTTCGTTGCAGATGGCGGGATCGTCCCACAACGTTCCGTTAAGCAATCGACTGAAGTCCCACCACGCCGCATCGCAAGCCAGGTCGAGTGAGACGTCAGAGATCGTTTTGAGTGTGTCAAATGGGTTGTATTTGGGCGTTTCTCTCTTTTGGTCGAAATCCGCCTTGCTCGCACAGCGGAACATCTCCACTTTGCCAGGCGTCTTTCGATAGAGCAACGGCACCCCACCCCAGCTCCAAAGTCTTTTGTGCAAGACTGCGAAGTCATGGCTCTCGCCAGGCTGATCGCTGACATAAATGAACGCCTGCGCCACCGGCGCGCGGTTGTTGCGGCTTGCCTCAAAGAACACGGAATGGGCCTCATAACCTTCGGCCTTTTCCATCATGGCATATTGTTCAGGGCGTAGATCAAGTTTGCGGAAACCCTTGACCAGAACCAGCCCTTCAACGCCGCTTATGATGTCAGCGCTGGAAAGGTCTATCAGCCAATTAGCAGGGTATTCCGCCCTCACTGTCGCACTCCCCGCATTGCCAGACTCGTTGGAGTTCTGCCATTTCTTGCGATATCTTTATCCCATTACAGCCCAATGGCATATGCATCCGTATAGCGCAACATCACGGATCCGGTCAAAAACCGAGTTTGGCGAGGTGTTTCAAGATTTCCATCTGTTGATGGGGCGTATTTTCTGGCGGCAGCGTATTGAGGAAGTTGGTCAATAGCGGCCCGTCTCATTGCGGCCTCACTTCAGCCATCTATAGAAATCGCAACGAAAGCCCTTCCGCCCAAAGTTTTTGTCGAGTTCGTTGCAACGAAGGTCTTGACGTAGCTCGAGTTCTGAAATTGAAGCAAAGCTTGAGCTACGGCATATCTGGCTGGATGGTTGCCTTTGCAGCGGCTGTGATCTGCGTGCCCGTTGGGCTGGCTTTCCATTCCAGTAGTTGGTATGGACGCCCCCAACGACTTCAAAATGAGCCATACTGGGTTGTGTCAGAGCAAATCAGTAGAGGAGACGTCCATGACCAATATTACAACAATCAGGTTGGATTTGGCAAAGTCGGTTTTTCAGTTTCATTGTGCTGATCGGGATGGGGATTCCGGTGACAGTTTACTCAATCCCTTTATTCGGCTTTCTGTCCCTCTTTTGCGGCATGAGAACCCGGCGCGTTCGCTTCTCCAGCATCTTCATTGAAGGGTTCGCCCGGAAACTGTGCAAAATCTCCCACACGCTCCAGCATGGGAGGCGCTTTTACAACGTCATTATGATCGCCAGCCAGATAGGCACGGGCACGCGACCATGCCCAATCCCCACCATGAGGCGTTTGACCAGCCTTCCTGCACAGGATTGAGCGTGACATAACGGAAGGCGTCAGACAGATGCATTTCGTCCATGACCACCGATCTAGCGTTTGTCACTAAGTAATGAATTCATATCCGCATGCTTTGAAGTAATTTCTGCATTCGCTTGGTGAGAACAGGTCGCAGATTTTACCGATCGCCTTCCAGACCTCGTCAAACGTTCTGGCACAGGCCTTT